>ERZ1090869.5-NODE-5-length-278282-cov-30.863719_pt1 | contig 278282 bp, 233 predicted proteins | sample MGYA00478474_ERZ1090869 | MGnify/ENA primary metagenome ERZ1090869 (study PRJEB33644, sample SAMEA5815748) | chicken gut metagenome | biome: Chicken; feature: Gastrointestinal Tract; material: Caecum | place: Ireland | collected 2019-01-01 | study: A study of the... | reverse complement strand
CGTTACGTACCGTCTATTACCCAATATCATTTCACTACAGATACTCTAGTACCAATCTTGACAATTATTTTATAATTTCTTACAATTGTTAGTATTTTTTAATTATTTTATATATATATTTATACTTTAATAGATCATATTATAATGGCAAATATCAAGGGTAGATGATTGGTACTCAATCCGGTGGTACAATCGATGGATCAACCATCAACCCACCAGCAATTCTCCGAGCGAGATGATCAACCCACCCCGACGATGTCGATGGTCCATCCGATCGAAAATCGTCAATCGATGAAAAATTTCAAAATTTGACAAAATGGTAAAAATTTGTCAAATTTTAAAATTTTCGTCCATCGGAATCGTCGGATTTACCACCGGTATCGGCACTACAAATGGGTACCATCACATCCCCCCGGTACGATCGATTTGAGACCACCTGATTCAGTGGATTAGAACCCTCGGTACGATTGCATCAGGTGACGATTCCGACGGGTTTGATGGATGATAAAATGGGTTGATCACCTCTCAAGGAGGTGATCAATAGGATTGATTGATGCATTATGGAAGGGCGAATATGAGACGGGCCGGCCGCCGCTGAACAAGGTGATCAACCGAATAGATGTGATCGTTGAACTGGGTAGTTCATCGATCGGATGAATCCGTCAACTCGCGGACGGTTGTCATGAGGTAATCAATACTGCGATTGATACTGTCAATCTCGGAAGTGAAGTGATAATATGCCCCGCCGTCCGCCGTGCCGAGATTGATGGATTTCATGCGGTTGTTCAAGGAGTTTACCGAGTCATCAAGTCGTTTCAACCGATCATCCCGGGAGGATATCTCCTGTGCGGATGTCACGACTTTCTGCATGTTCGGGATGTCAGCGATCTTCTGGTTGAGAGTATTCTGTAGCTTCGTAACGTCGGTTGCATTTGCTTTCGCTTGCATCTGTTGTGCCAACTGGGATACCATCGCTTTGATCTCGTTGATTTCCGCATGGATGGTCTCGATGTCAACGTCGGTCATCTCATCTGCAGCAACGATGGATCCGGTCTGATCTACGGTGAAAGAAGAGTACCTCCCAGGGGATACTCGAATCGGGGATGTGTAATGCGAATCTCGTCGATTCAACCGTTGATTGATCAGGAAAACTGCTTGCGATAGCTCGTTGATTTGCGACTGCAATTGCGACTCACAATTTTCAGAGAATGTTGCAACGGGTGTCTGTGGGGTGGATTGAAGTTGTTTGACAGCATCCGCCAACTCTTTGACCGTGTTGCGCAACACCGCAATCTTTCCGTTGATATCAGAGAGCACCATGGAGAGGTTGATGATCTTCGCAATGGGGATGTTTGGAATGTCCGCTTGCATCAACTTCCCAGTACCAACAACGTGCCCATTCGCATCGATGTTGACCTTGGTTGCTGTCGATGTAACGTCGCCCTTAGTCGTTTTCTTTTGCAATTCCGCTTGTACTTGTTGCATTTCCGAGGAGGTTGGTATGTTGTGCCAACACTCCTCTAGGCCCTCAATTTTCGTCATCGGTAAGGTGGGAATGTCCGACGGTTCCAACGAAGAAGAACCGCGTACAAGCCCATCCTTATCGTAGGAAAGTTTGACACCCGTGCCGGGTTGCAGCTCGAGTTTCTTCGGGATGCAGGACTGTACGTCGATCATCACCCCTGTCATTTTTTGTTCGATGGAGTTGACCTTCGCGGTCAATTCCTCGATCGCTTTTTCAATCCGTTGTACGGAGGTATCCATCTGCGCATCGCTCCTTTTCTGATGTGGTTGTATAAGGTTATTACCCGGTGGACCCATTTTATAAACGCTGTAATAAGATCGAATCTAACCAGAAAGGAGTTTGATTACAATGGCCGAATCTATGGGAACCAGATGGTCTCCGTTTGACCCAGCGTGGTATCAACAGGCGTTTGACAAGTTCATCAGCACCGCCGATGAGCTATTCTATCAAGACGAGATCATCCGGTCAGGATTCGTATTGCCCGACCGAGACGGCAGTCATTCCTCCGTCTTCCACCGGGATGCAATCCTGAATAACTCCTTCAACGAAGGTGCCTTGCGCCAAACCCTGAAAGATATTTATTTGAATTCCACGCACCGGTTGAAAGCATCCAACCACGACAACGTGCACTACTTCCAATGGCACGGAACGATGTCCGACATGAAGAAAAATGCCAACACGGATACGTGTGAACTCTCGATTCCGACCGAGACGTTCATTCGGGCAACCGGACGGACGATTTACAAATATGGGCAGTACCTGAAGAAGTGGATCACACTGGATGACATTCTCAACGATTGGTCCACCTTCCAGTGGCACTGTCTGTTGTTTATCAACCGACGGATCTATACGAATTACGAGTTTCACATCGACGATCGAGAGACGATCATCCGATTCCCATACTACGACATCTGGGACAAGGAAAATTACACGGTGGACCTCTACAAATTCGACACGAATGCGCAGTGCCGAATCAAGATCGGGGCACATTTATTGGAGGACAACGATTGGAATCTCCCGATCGAAAATCTGACGGACGAGCGCATCTTAAATCATCCCCGGGCCATCGTATCCATCAATCGCATCAGCAACATCGACGAACGGATCGATGGGAAGTTGCATGTGGACGGGTTGGGAGATAACCTGGAGTTCTGTGAAATTCACGACGGATATGTGGATCTATCGCATCTGAGTGACTTTAACCACGACATGATTGTCTCCGAACTCTACGACTATCTTCACATGAGTGTGTTTGTTCCGAAGTTCTTCCATGAATATCCGATCATGCTCCCGGTCGATATGACGTACCAATCGTACGCCCGGAAGTTAGTCCCGTTGTATGTCATGGAAAACCAGACGGCCAAACAGGTCTTCACCACGGATACCCACAACAACCTGAAGGCCGTGTACGTGGATCTGAACATGAACAGCGAGGAGAACCTGACACTGGAAAACGGGAAGCTCCGGTCGGATACACCGGTGCATGGATACCTTCTCGATGAGCAGGGACTCCAACAGGAGATTGCCAACATCCAAGATCGCGTGGTCACGGAGCAACAGGATTACGTGGTGATGAATGTCAACGAAGAGGAACGGGGTCCTGGTTGGACCCAGATGGTTCGTCCCATCGTGTTGAGTGATTCGTTTGACAATCCGGAGCTCGATCCGTATCTGAAGTACCTGGAGGACTTGCAGAAGCTTCGGGAAATGACGATCGAATTAGCGGACATGTTGGAGTTCTTCCGGTTCTCCATCGTACCGAATGCCACCATGCCAGAGTTCTACGACTACCTGGAGAAAATTCGTAAACAAGCACTGGCGATCCGGGATGAACACGATGCCTTCTTGGAGAAACATCGCATGGGAGAAAACGAGACCTTCCATCAGACGATCGACGAATTTGAGGCCGCGTACCAATCCATTCTGCAAGATGGGAAACTATCTCCTCTGTTGGAGATCCAGTATGGTACCAACAAGGATTTCTGGACCATCGCCTCTCCCATTGTGTATATCCCGCGGCAATTGGCCGATCGCTACGTGGGATCGGAATACATCCGGAACATGCCCTCCTATTCTCGGTATCTCTGGGAGACCCCGGATGCCTATTTGCAACAGCACCGGTACCGTCGTCCCATCGATACGTTGGACTTCTTCATCTTGGAATACGACATCACGAAGAATGTGTGGAGACCGGCCAACATGAAGATCGAGCATCACTTCCCGGATGTGTACATCCTGACGAATCTCGATGGATCGGTTCCGAATACGGACCAGATCTTCAAGGCGTTCTTCTTCTATTCCGACACGATGAATGTACGGGAACCGAGTGGTCCTATTGTCCGTCCTACGCCGGCCTACGACGAGGACATGGAAGAATACATGTACGACCGAGGGGCTGTGTACCGCGATATCTTTATGGAGAAATTCTATTGGATGAGTATCCAGACAATCTACGGTGGGATTCTCTATACCACGTGTCGCTGGGAGGCCATTGAATACGTCATCAACAATCCATCGTATGATAGGTTTAACAACCTCTTTCTGCAGACAATGGACCCGTACTTCAAGATGGGGCTGGCGACGTATCTGAAACACAACGACTTCCAGTTCCCCTTTGATTACGCCATCGATAAAATGAAGGAAGGGATGAATGAATTATTCCTGGGATACCAACGCGTCACCAACTTCGAAATGTATCTCGATAAGGACTGGGTCCCTTCCTATTTCGATTATGTCACCAAGATCCTGGACAACTGGGATTGGGAGTCTCACATTGTCTACCGACCCCGGGATACCATGGATATGTCTCGGATCGTTCCCGTACTGCGGCAGTTCCAATTGAACCTAGAAGAGCATGTGCAGAAACTACTGGAAAAGCTCGATTGGATTCTGTCCATGCTAAAGAAAGAGGATTACTACCTCAACGTCGATTTGATCCAGAAGCTTCGTGACATGGCAGCAAATCTTCACAGCAACATGAAGGCCGCTCTGAAGCTCATTGACGAGTTGGACCTGCAGGTGGATACCGTGGAGGACATCAACGAGATCATCGATACCATCCGACAGCACCAAGTGGTGATTGACGAGATGAGAACCCTCTTTGAGCAGGTCTATCTCGATGCGACGATACACAACCACCACGAGGAAAAACGGGAGGAACTCACGCCGTGTGAAGATCTGTTGAAGCATACGATCCCGGAGGATATCCGGATCATTGAGCTCACACTGTATCGTTTCAACGTGGAACAGTTCTTGCTCGGTGCCAACGACCTTCGCTCGTATCTCCGGTATGACAAAGAGAACCCGGACGATATCAGTATGCTCGGTCTGATCAATGACTTTGAGAACCCTTGGGGTGTCACGGTGAAGTCGATTCGAAACCAAGTGTATGCGGACACCATTACGCTGATCCAATCGTTCAATCCGGCCAAGCCGTACACCTCTTCGGAGCTCCGGGAATTTGTCCGGATGATCGAGAAAGTCAACACGGAAGTCTGGGATCTCCGCGGTGCCATTCAATCGTTCTGCAACGAGAAGGACTATCCGTTGCCGCAAGACATCATCGATCGAATGGACTTCACCCACGATTCGTTGGATGAGCTTCACACGATGCTCGTGGAGTACATTGAAGCACGGGACCGATTGATTGCTCATGTGAACGAAATCAAATCCCATCTCAACAACTTGGAGATCGGTGTGATTACCCCGACGGAAAACCAGTACAAGTTGAACTTGACGCTGTATCTCCATGAGATTATTTCGTCTATCTCTTATCTCACGGGCGGATCCAACATTGACAACGCGAAGATTCATTCCAATTACACCATCTCAGAAATCAACAATTGGCTGGAGTACAATGACGTCGAGAAATCTGTTTTCGATGCCATCTTTGAAGTGAGCGGTACACCCAATCCCTTCTTGGACGCCATCCTCCAAGACCAAGAGATGATGAACGCCGTACTGGAGTATCTCGATACGGTGAATCTGAAATACATTCCATTAGTCCGAAATCCCACGTATTCGGAATACTACCAGATCACAGAGATTGAAATGCTCTCCGGTGGTTTCCTGCATACGGTGGGAGAGGAAGTCTACATCATAGGCCTCGGTGTGTACAAGATTACAGCGATCGAAGGCAATGTGGCAACAGCTACCTTACTCGAGGATGCCAGCTATCGGAAGACGCAGTTCAACGATCCGGTTGAAAATCAGAACGTGTACGACAGCATTACCAATGGTTCCGGTATGGGAATCACCGTCCGGGCCATTCGTTCTGAAAAGACGTTGATCAAGAACGATGACGTGGTGACGATCTACGGAACCATCGCCGCAAACGTGTGCAATGTGTTACAGCGCAATACTAAGAGCATCAACCCCTTTAAGAATCACGAAGTGAAGAATCTCATCACACAGATCGAAGAGGCGGACGTCAGCTGGCATAAATTGTTGGAGGTCTATTCGGACTACATGTATCGGACGGGTATCAACGCTGGGAACATGATCATCGATTCGATGAAAGCACTAATTCCCCCATTGCAAGAATTTATGGCGGCCCGGGACAAGGTAATCTTCGAACAGCTCCTGCAATCCTTCAGTCTGTTCCGCAACAATGTGAATCAACAGTACGAAGCCGCTGGACAAGACACGCCCAACTACAACCTCTTCCGAGATCGCCTACGGGAAGTGTACCAACGGGCTGCCATGTTTTATGGCACTGGCACAGCTTGGGAAGATGAAGCAGAACTTCTGGAAATCCTGGGGTATGTGGAATATGAGTTGGAGTTGTTCCACCGCAAAGTGATGGTGGAGATGGCCATCCCTGGTTTGGAAGAAGAGGAACAGCGGTACCTCGACATGAACCAGATGATTGCCGATATCCGTGTCGCTGTGGAAGATCTCAAAGCGTATCCACCGGTGTTAGATCCGATTATCGAGGACCTGGTGACACGAACCACTTCGTTGCCTTTATTATTGCAGAAAGATGTGTGGCATCGGATGATCGATCCCAACATTGCAGATGCTGGAACTGGCTATCGCATTGGCGACATCGTGGAGATCGTACCGGAATTACCGACCGATGAGTTCGGACAACCGATTCACGACCACGAAGAGATCGTGTTGAACGATCATATCTTCTTCCAGATTACAAACGTCGATTCTCATGGTGGTGTTCTGAATGCACGTCCCATCATGGAATACGCAACGGAGTACCTGATCTGGGGACCGCGAAAGACCATCACGAAGGTTGGTACCGGTACAGGTCTGCTTTTGGATTGTTATTCCTATGAGATCACTGCATCTGATCTCAAGTGGGCAACTGATCCCGATTCTTATGTGCCCGATCCCGATCCCTTTAACTCCACCGACATGTTTGTCTTCCGCTTCCAGAATGAGTATGATCTTCCGATCACGTACGAAGTCTTCTTGGCAGGCAAACAGAGCAAAGATGTCATCGTGCGTCATGTGAAGAGTGAGGATCCTAATAAGCCGGGTTACATGGATCTGGTGTATGTGAATGCCAACGAAGTCATGGCACTGCAGGACTCGGTGGTCCACAAGGATGCAGAGCACTACTTCATTTACAAGATCGATAATTTTGAGCTACTCGATCCCGGTGCAGGATATGCTGTGGGACAGGATATCTGTGTGGATGCGGGAGAGATGGCGTTGCAACTCAAGATCGCCAAACTCGACGGAACCCCGTACAATGGCATTGCGGAGATCGATATGGATCAATCTATTCTATCGTATTCGCAGGCCAATCCCAATTCCGCCTATGCAGAAGCCGTGCCACAACAACTCAACAACATCGATGACGAATACAACAATTCGTATTACGACCAGTTGGACAGCGAAGGAATTCGGGTGGCATCGACGCGGTCCTTCCCGTTGACGAAGTACAACTTCTTCCGGAAGCGAATCGATGACAACGATGACCAAAATCGGAATCTCTCCTGGATGTATCCTGATGTGGAGTTACCACCGTCTGACGACGATATCACCAACGGCGACCCAGACGAGCACTTCTACCTGGGCGATCGCCTCGACAACTCGTTGACCGGGGACGTCGATCCCCATCGTTGGAATGGGATGGAACGAGCCCAGATCGTCACCGATGGCATTGTGAAAGACGAAGACCGAATTCCACCCGATCAACCTCTCAAAGGGGAATATCAGTTGATCGAGCGGAAATGGTTCCACACGGAAAAACACATGACAGAGATCATTCGCAGTGCCGATCTGTACGTACCAACCTACGAGCGGATGCCAAAGTCCACGGCGACCTGGCCCGAGGCAGAGATTGGAAAATCGGTCATGGTGGAATCCGATGAAACCCATGGGGGACACCGGATGAAATACACCCTGAAGTCGTTTTTACTCAAGGGCTATTTTGTATGGTCTAGTCCTATCTTGGCCGATCGAAACTGCAATTCCTTCGATATCGATTTCATGAACATCGACTGCTATCAGGATTTCCCATCCCTCAAGGCACAGTATCCGACAGCCAACTGGGATGCCAAACGATTCGATGACATCGAGACCGAGATCAACGATACAAACCTGATCAACCAGTACGAGATTGAAAAACGAACCCAAACGTACATCGCAGGACTCACCGTGCGGGACCTCTCCGTGTACAACCGAACCGAACGGCATTGGGAAGATCTATCCGATACCACTCGTTGGAAACTCACAGTTCGGAATGACGATGTGCAGAAAGACTGGGGATTTACTCTGGAATTCTTGGAGCCCGGCGATTACTCCTGCGACATGATGTTGTACCTCAATAAGACACCGTCTTCCCAGACACGGAACATGGTGTTGAAACGGAATGCTGTGTTTGACATCCAAGCCTCGATTGTGGCGGAAGTCAACAATCCGAAGGTGGATTCCTCGGTGAATACCGGACGTCATCTACGGATCCGGAAACTGTTTCCCTATGACCAAAAGGAGACGTACACAGTCACGCAGGATCAGAAGGAGATGGAGTTCGAACTCACCAAGAACTACCGCCACTTCATGAACGAGGTACATCGTGAGGACATCAAGCTATACAACAAGTCGGCAGGTCGATTCGAAGATCTGTATGATTCCAACAAATACGAGATTCAATACTTCAATCCGAAGGGAATCGAACGGGGCTATGAGACGAACACCATCATCGCCCATTCCTACATTGGAACGACCGGCACCGGTTTTATGCCGGGAGAGTGCTGGTGTTACAATCCCGAGTTCGACACCCATATTTTTGGCTACATCACTACAGAAGTTAACACGGGTCACATTCTGACCTTCACACCGCTTCATGTGGTCCATGCACCACAGCAGGACATCGCTTTGGAATTTGCACTCTACCAGAACGGAACTCGGTCTACCACTGACGCGGCAAAGGTCATGATCGAATTCCAGACGATCCGATCCGAAGTTGCAAGCGATGGATGGATTCACAACGTGGAAAATCGATTAGCTCCTGTTCCTGGGAAGTTCAAAATTGTCTGCAAATATGACATTGCGGAACCCATGGAGATGGAGATCATCATCGCGAAGACGCCTCGGACCTGGACGTTCATTGAGCCCAGCTGGATCATGTCTCCGACGTTCCATCTGGACCAACAAGTTCCCAACGATCGTCTCTACATCATGACGGATAAAGGAAGATTCCCCTTGGTGAATCCAAGTACCGGAAAGCCGTCCATGCGCATCACCGAGACCGTGGATGGAACAGATGTGACCTTCTTGAATTTGTACCGTCGATATGAAGCGATGCAAATTCACTCCACGCCATATCCGATGCGATCTGTCTATGTGAAACGTCGTGTTCCAGAACATGGGTACATTGACTTGACTGGGAAGTTGAACAAGCCCCTGTCGAAGAAGTATTTTGAGTTCTGGATGAATGGACGTTTGCTCCACGATGAGGTGACGATCATCAGTCCGACGAAGTTAATCCTACATGGATTGAAGTCCCTGCGAAACTTTGAAATCATCGAGGTAAACCGGGAGGCAAATGAATACTTTAGCGATGACTTCCTATCCACTTCCGAGACGGATCTGCGTCCCTCTCCCACGTGGAATTACGAGACGTATCTCGACGGTGCTTTGACCGGTACGTTACCCGGTGACAATTACACCACGGATGAGCAGGAAGCCTTGTTGACTCCTGTCTGGACCCAGGTGGCAGAAGACCATCCGGAGTTCAAGAATTATCCGCCCAACATGGATACGGAAGATGATATTCTCAGCCGGGTGGAGGAAGAGGACTATCCGTTGGAGGACCTGGAGATGCCGAGCTATCAGTATATGATCATCGACGTTCCGACCCTGGAAGGCGTTCCGTTGTCCGATCGGAATATGCGCTTTGAACACTTTGGATTCGTTCCGATCTCCAACGAGAAACTCTCCGATATGATGAACGATGAGTGGGCCGATGAAATTGCCAATGGGCAGGTTCCCTCCCACAACGCCATCAGTGATGATGAGTGGTATGGATTGACGACACGTCTATACGACGAGTACGGTGTGCAAGTGCACAATCTCAACGACTCCGTCTACGAGGTCGTCGATACCAACCTCCTCCGTATCAATGCTGACAGCAAAGCAAACCGTATCATCCGACGTAACATCGAATATGATCTGACCTAAGAAATGCACTGGGCCCCGGGTTTTCCGGGACTCAGTGTATCTTCTTCTTTTTTCGATGATATATTCTCTCTATAGAAATAGAAAGAATGGAGGGACTGTGTTATGGATGACGATTCAAAACAAGCCAATCTAGAATTGGTGACACAACTACTGTTATCAAACTTAGAGCACCAAAACAAAGTGAGAGAACGGCTCATGCGGGAGGAACAGAAAGCTGCTTCCGAGTTATTGAAGAACAATAAGAATCCTCGTACCCGTGCTTATGTGCAAATTGTACATACAACCTTACAGCTCATGGATCAAGACCGAAGGCTATTCCTCGAGTATCTACAGCGGGTCGATGCTATTTTGTGGAAACATGATACTTGATGCATCTACATTCCGTGTTTTAGGAAGGGAGGAATTACATTGATTGTGAAATTGTAGGGAATCGCCAAATCTAATCATATTCATTTATAAAAGAAAGGATGATCAAATTGCGAATTCAAAAAATTTACCATCTGGGACTTGAGGAACTCTATTGTGCGATTGACGGGTATGCCAATGTATCACCCGAGGATTCTGAAGCGGGCGAGAGATATACCGTCTTCCGGGAGTTCGTGACAGACTTCCTGGAAGACATTGCACAGGATGCTATTGAACTGGAACTGGGAGATAGCATTATTTTCACCTTGACCTTCCAAGGCAAAGGGCGGCAATCCCCCTTACACAGCATCCCGCTCGTCTACAACGTGGATGCTCCGTACACCGTTTCTACGTTGACGAGTTGCCTGTGGGACTATATCAGCACAACAGTCAGGCACGAATTGGATCAATTGGATGAGCTCTGTATCTCGATGCTTGCTACCCTCGTGGATCGTAACGGTTTCCACGATGAACTCAATTCCGTGTTCTACTCTGCCGATGCAAAGAAATCAGAGCCCAAGCAACCCACTACAGAACTAGTCGATCGAACTCTGGTCTTCCTGGAGCAACTCCGTACAAGCATGATCAACATCAAGCATTATTCCACCGTACCAAAAGACGGTAGTATCAAACGAGAGATCATGCGCCTCTTAGTCGACTATACGGATATTGAATACCAGCTGCTAGAATCCATCCGGGACCGATTGGATCAACTTGAAAATCCAAAGTAATACGAAAGGAGTATCATGATGAAACTTACCAGACTATTCCATTGTAGCCCCAGTGCCATGATGTTGAAAGAACTGGAAGCATTTGCCGCTGAGGTCTACAGCAAGACTTCCGACTCCCATATGATCGGTGTGTACGGTAGAACTGTGACTGGGCAGTCCTCCAGTCTCACCATCCGGTGCGATTTGGGATATAACGAGCGAGATCTGCTCCACATGTTACAGGGATTGCTGCAGCCGAACGGGGATACCCAACTGTGGGAAGATGCCTTTGTGTTGGCATTCCAGAAGGGGACAGCCGCGGATGTGAACGCCTATGAGATTGGGTATGTCGAAGACATCCGTGATATTCGAGAAGCGTATCAGCGCGAACTGGACGATGCTGCCTACCAAAAGAAAATCGAAGAGAACCGGGAGAAATTAAATCAACCTGGTATGTGGGTCAAGCGGGATATGGAGCAACCTCTGCTTTCTGAGTCACGAGGGAATCTCACCACGAAGAGCCTGGAGGAAATCTTCTCCAATGGACTGAATGAGCTGGTTGGTGATTACCATGCGAAGAATTATCAGCTCAATGCCGCTGTACAGCAGATGCTTACATCGGTCAATGCTTATGTAAGCGAGAACGAGGAGAATCCGACGGCAACAAACCTTTCCCCGATTCTCAATGCCATGTATCACTTTGCCATAAGCAGCACCCTTTTCCTGCAGGCGGTGGCATCGGATATGGATACGACGGTGGAACTGTTCCAGAACCTGCGCCATCTCCTCATCAAGAAATTCTTGGACTTTGATGACTCCTTGATGGATATGGACGATCGAATGGATACCTTCTCGGATGTTGTATACGAACTCAAAGAACGACTCGACCGGGATGAACCAGATCCATTCAGCGATGAGTTTCCGATGACTGACGAGATCGAAGAAGAAACGATTGAGGTTGAGGATACTGCCTCGACTGAAAGTGATCCTGAATCGGAAGAAGAATCTCAGCCGGAGGAACCTGATTATCACGATCCCATGGATGAACCGGATGAAGAACAAGAGGATCCGGATGATGATCCGAGCGATGAGCCCGACGATGATAGTTACGCATATGAAGAAGAGGAAGACGATGAGGACGAAGACTGGACTCAAGAACTGAGTTTGCAGAGAAGATATCCCGATCCTGTTTCTTCTCCAGAGCGTACAGAGGAGAAGGAGCGGCACATGAGCCGGGATCGTCACAATGAGTTACAGGATCTGGAATGGGAGTTGCTCCGGATTCAGCAAGCACAAGAACAATCCCGGAAGCTAAAAGAAGATCTCGAAAGAGATCGGGAGATCGAGAGAGACCCTGACCGTGGTTGGTCGAGAAGTCGATAAAAACAAAACTATTTTAGGAGGCATTTCAAATGATCGTAAAACACATCTATTCCTTTAACTGCACCACCGCATCGGAACAAAAAATTTATGAGATGGCCACCCTGGTCAGTTCTCACGTCACACTCGGAGACACGATCAGCGTGATCGGACCGACGACGGATGTGGAAAATTGGACCGACTGTGTTCCGTTGGACTCCTCTTGTAACTTTGAGCTCATGCAAGCCAGGATCGCCAATAAGATCATCGAGTTTCTCTTCAATGCCGGCTATGGACGGAAAGCGCGGTATTCCTTCGCCTTTGTGATCATGGGTGACGGGGATGCCACCAACGACGAACTGTTGCAGCCTGCCATTCAGGAGTATGTTCCGGAGGATCAGATGCATTGTGAATCCACTTCGATTACCTATTCCACCCCTCTCACCATGGAGAACATCCACGACATGTTGTGCAACCATGCCGAGTACTTCAATGACTTTGAGGCTATCGATCGGTATGTGCAGAAAACCCAAGAGGATGCTCCGTTCGCCATGTTGGATTCCCATTGGGCTTCCAAGAAAGACAATAAACGGGCACGTCGGTATAAGAACCGCGCGGAGATCACCGCCGTCATGAAGACACTGCAGGAGCGGTTCCTGAATCTGTATGGAATGGTCTGTGCCATCAGTGAGAATTTGCTGCAGAGCAAAGAGGATGCAAAGAAAGAGACTGATCAGGAGAAACTGATCAAGTCTATGCGTTCGGATCTCACCCAGGCAAAGAGAGACATCACTCGGTTGAAGAACGAACAGAGTAAGCTCCGTGCATTCCTTTCCGCCAAGAACGAGGAAGAAACGGCAACTCCTAAAAAGGCAAAGCGCACGTTTCGTGTGAACGACACGCAGGAGGAACCCAAGGAAGAGATTTCCACAGAGAAAATCTCTGCCTCTCCCAAGGCGTAAACCAATATAGAAGGGGTAGGTTCGATACTACCCTTTCTTTTTTCCAAATTTTTTGTAGTATGGAGATGATGGTTATGAACATAGAAAATCTGGACAGCGTCCTGCAAATGATGTTGGCCCTCTGCATTCATTCGTTGCGCGAGAAGGTACGTTTATCACGAGATCCACGGTTGGGTACGGAGGATCCAATTACGATCGATCTTCTGGAACTCTATCATGCCTTCACGGAGGAATATGGAGAGGTCCTGCAACAGAACGGAATCTCCTATCAGTTTCGAGTCATCCACGGAGAACAACGCCATGTTCCCAGATTGCGCAGCGGCTACTGGAGCTGTCAACACAATTGGCTTCGTATACAGTATAATGAGACCATATATTATGTCGATCCCAACATCCAAGCGTGTCAGTGGTTGTATGCAGAGAAGCTCCCGGATGTGTACATCTCGAGAAAGAAACCGAAATGGTTCTATGCGGAACAGGACAATCTGGGAAATAGAGTTCCGTTGAAGTACCTTCGTCGATACAAGATCTCACCTCATCCACTCGATCCCGATTCGGAAGAGGCCAAGATCACACTGACAGAATACCTGCAATACTTTGTGTGGGGTGGAATCTCCGATCTCCTGCATCGGATCTTCTATACAAAACGGAAATAAAAGGATGGGGCCGAAGATGGCCCCATCCTTCTTTGTTACCATGCACCGGGATTGTAGGATTCTACGAAGTCCTTCCAACCTTCCATGTCATACTGTACCCCTGCAATCATGGCATGTTCCTTCCGAGCAGCGACCAACCATTCCATATCATCGGACCACTGTCCCGAATTCCCTTCGCCAGGAATCCAGTACGACGGCTGTCCATCGGGATCAAACTCGGTCTTGTTTCGGAAGAATTTCATCTCATCCGACAACCGGATAGAACCCATGGAGGTTGTCTGTTGTTCCGCCGCAAAGCCATATCCCAACAACGTGGTGAATGTCTCGTAATAGTCCGAGAGGTGGATATTGTACCGTGTACTCCGTATGGCATCATACAACCCAAACACGGTATCGTACGCATTGTTGGACATGGTGATGAAGTTGATGATGAAGGCCACTTCATCGAAGAGCTTAAACATGTTGGAGTTTCCACCGGAGTCAATCTTATCGGCAAACTGATACTTCAGACCTGTCTTGGCAAAGTCCACCAGGGTGGATTTGAAGTGTTTGATCAAGGTGATCAGTGGTTTGAAGAACAGCTCCTCTCCTAAGACCGACTGTTCGAAATACTTCAGATGCATACTTAATTCCGATTCAATCACCGTGATGATGGTCATCACGTTGTTGATCCACGTTTGCCGATCTCGTTCAAAGAGGTTATCCGCCGTCAGGAGATCATACAAAGTGGCATTGTTTCGGGAGAGTAATTCGAAATATGTCTTGGGTGGTTCTGCCAACCCCTGGCAATCCATCCGCACTTTCTCGATCAAGATTTGTTTGTAGAGGCCGTTTCGGATATCTGCCGGCAACCGTTCTCCGGCATCATATGCGCCAGGATAGGCGGTATTGGCTGTGGGAATCTGGAAATACGCCTCTGCCAACATGTCGCTGTCCATTGCTTCCAACATTCGAATGGCTTCGTCCACCGCCGCTTGGTTTAACGTCCACCCAAGCTCAGCATCGTTGTAATCCATGAAGATCCGTGTGCCATCTTCGTTGGTGAGCAATCGTACGTCCTCACAGTTCAAAATGTCGTGGAAATACAGAATCCCACGGTCATCTTCTCCATACGGAGGATCGTCGACAATGATGTGAATGTTCCAATCGATCGGATTCGCCAACGACAAGAACGGATACCGATAGCGAGTCGTGTTGTGACCGGCATTGAATTCGTCCACGGTTACTTTCGTCCCATCTTGGTTCCGTGGATAGAAATGCTGAAATGCAATCATGTCATCTTCCGCAATGCCGAGTTGTTCCTCAATCAGGACGATGGGTGTTTTGTAGTCATCTAGAAATTTATTTCGCGTGGCATCATAACTAAAGAGTGCCCGGTAGATTGCCTCGTATTCCACGTACTGCTTGCGGGTATCCGAGGTAGCAATCTGATCCTCCAACCACTCCCGCATCGGAGTGATCACGTTGTTATAGATGTAACTGATGTCGGACTCCGATTCGATGGTGAGATTCTTCATGAAGTTCATCACACGGTCCTTGTCGACGTATTCGGTCGACTCCAAAAACTCCACGAACGAATCCATGTCCATATCGAAGTTAAATCCCGAAGAGGCAAACAGCTTTTCCCGGAACTCCCCCATGATCGTTTGGGAACCGATCTCCGACTGCGACCACTCATCCATCGGATACAGAAATTCATCCGATGGAATCTTTCCGTTCATCCCGTGTACCATACAATTCGCACAAAGGATAAAGATGATGAGATCGTACAAGGAATGTGACTGGGTACCAAAGATCTCCGGGATGGAGATCATGATCGACGAAGAAGCCGCTGGGTTATCCAACACCATCCGGGGAAAGTACACGCTCTCCATCAGGTACTCCATCTGGTTGACAGCCGCGGAGACACAAATGTATTTCGTATCGGATTCACTGTAAATTCGATTGTGTAAAATATCCTGGACGTCTTGGGTATTCCACCACATCGGATCGTTCCCTGTGATCTCTTCGTACGAGTACCGTGGCGCATTTCCTGCGGTGATCGTATCGTACGGATTCGGGTCTTTGAGATCGATCTGAATGAAGTACGGATTGCTCTCCTCCGTAGCCATCATGTCCGTCCCCTCGTACTGTTGCCCTTTCATCAACATCAGTTTGCTGATGGTGACATCTTGATATCCCAGAATATCGATGAGATCGTAATAGACTTCGTCGGTGGCCTTTTTCTTCACTAGCTTGACGATGTTGATCGCCAACTTCCGTCGTACATCGGTAGGCAACATCAGTTTGTCCGGGATACCGTACATCGAAAGGATCATATACAGTGCCGAGTCATCCAAATACCGTCGATCGTGCAGCGATTCCAAAGCGCGATTGCTGATCTGCAACAAGGTACATGCCAAGATCAGGAATCCCATGAAGTCACGATATCCCACATACACATCTTCCATGGCTTTGTTGTACAGTGTCACCATGACGTATTCTCGATAGTCGTCATACAGATTGGAGAAGGATGTCAACAGGTTCGGATTGATATCCGACCGTCCGATGGGATAGCGGATGATGTCAAAGTCCTTTGCCTGCCTGGCACGATACGGATCGATCTTAAAGGATCCCAGGTAGGCCAGATATGTTTTGTCCGGATTACGTTCCAAGGTGCGGCGATATTCATCGGTCGCCATAAAGTTGTTCTGTACCAAAACCGACAGCTCATGCACCGGAATTGTACCATCGATGTGCAATTGGTTCCGGATGGGTTCACTGGGATAGATGAAATCCTTGGGATCGGTATTGATGGGAGGTAACCCATTCAGCATGCGATAGTAGGCATTCTGTTCCTCATAGGAATCGAGAAACATCTGCCGTCCACGTTCCCGCAGTGCATCGTAATAAATCATGGGAATCGTGCGCGGATTGTCCATGTACGTCTGGATGGTGGTCAAGGGAGTAGAGGGGAATAGCTCTTGGAACATGGCGATGTTCCAAAGAAATCGATACGTTAAGAACGAGTCGGCCTCTACGTTGGCATTCATCCATAGTTCTGCCTGATTCTTGGATTCTGTGGTCTCTGCAGCTTCCGCTTGGACCATGTCTTTGAACTCTGTAAATTCCAGAATCTTTTGGATGTCTGGAAATAAATTTTGAAGAGGATCCGATGTCAATCAAATCACCTCCGTATAAAGTATTGATTTGTGTTATCCCACATCGATGACCCGATAGGAATCATCAAAGTAACCCTTCAACCGATGATCTTCTTCGTTGATCGGACGATCGTTGGGGTCATATGTGGGAACCGGGAAGTTGGGAATTTCTCGATCGGTACCGGGTTCCATTGCAGCGAACCGTCTGGATCCGTTCTGTTTATCCCGCATCACCACAATCTCATGCGGGGTGTTTTCTGTCAAGACCTGTTTGTCCGGGAGTTCCGGACCTTCCCAACTGGATGCGTCAAAGTCAGAAATGCTCAGCTCGATATTGGGCAACTGTTGTTGCGGTTGTGGTTGGACAGTTGGTGTTGTTGCAACTGGTGCAGGCGGTGTAACCGGAGCAGGGGCACTCGGCTGTACGGGTGCTTGGGGAACTTCCGGCATGGAATGTGTTTGCTGTGGTGGCTGCTGAGAGGGCATGGGAGCCAGGTAAGGATTGGACAACCCATCCAGAGACTTGATGATGGAAGAACCCATCAGGGACAGATCCCCGTTGTCATCGGAACCGGAAGAGCCGGCTTTCTTCATATCGATCTCTGCCTGCTTGTGGTAGAGCTGGGCAATCGTCTTCTTGAGATCGCCGATGGTACGTAACGTTGTCAGAGAGTTACTTCGACTTACGTTGATGGCAGAGGCAAGTTCCACCATGGTCTTGTTCATAGGAGCCGCATCCTTGGCAGCAGGTCCCACGGCATAGTTGAATCGCCGCTGCAGATCGTTAGTAAATCGATTCTGTTCGGCCACCAGGGACTTCAGCATGTTGAGCTCCGGATCAAATTCCTTCTTGTAGTTGCGCTTCTTTTGCTTCTTGGGTTTCTTCTCCAGATTGTCGCTGTTGGTATCGTCGGAGATCCACTTGCGATACTTTTTCTTTTTGGATTTCTTGCTCTCGAACGTGTACTCGAGATCCTCCCCGGTGATGCCCATGATCACCTCTTGCCAATTCTCCAATTCCTTCTGACGCTTTTCTTTCTTCGACATCTTCGAACCGTCTTCCTTGGTGTACTTGGCATCCTCTTCCTCTTTCTCGCGTTCTTTCTCCTCTTTCTTTTTGGCTTCCTTCTCTGCCTTTTGTTCTTCCCGTCGTTTCAGGAGTTGGGCATATAGAGAAGCCACAGAGGTTTTGACATTTTCCTCTGTCTGGTTGGTAACTTTCTCATCCATAGTTTCGTTTCCTCCTTTGGTACAAATATAACATTACATTTGCCGTAATACCGGCAGGGTTAGTACTTTATTAGGCTTGTTGGAACACCCTATCTAAAGTATCAAACTTGTCATATCTAAATAATGATATATTCTCCCGATAGAACGATCACAATTACAGGAGGTTTTCGTATATGAACATTCCAAAAATTCTAACCGATCGCGGTTTCGTATTCATGCATCAATTGAAGCTTGGAGATATCGTACTCGGGAGTCCGTCGCTGCAAGAACCCATGATAACGACTCGATTTCCCATGGACATCCGAAAACGAATAGCAAAACGACTGTATCTAGTGGAATATAGCGATGGACATCGGGCTGTGTATGCCAACGGGGATTGGATTTTGAACGGGTCAGAGTTTGTCCCGATTGATGAATTGGCAAAGAGCAAGGAATTCCATTCCATTTCATTGTATCCTGCATTGTACCAGGATGCTGCCATCCGCGCTATACACGACGACCACCATACGAGACGGGATATGTTGTTGAGCGAGTACATGCCAGGAGCGATTCTGTCTTCTGCTCATGGGACGGATCCACGTGTCACGATCACAGTACAAGCGTATCAGAATATCTACACGGAACTTCAGAACATGGGAATTGCCATGAAGGGCATTCCGAATGGAAACGACGTATCCTTACAATGGGTGAATCGTCCCGGTCGACCGGACGTCATCTACACGGATTTATTTGAAGGATACTATGCGTATGACTATGCCAATGAGGAAAACTATCCCATTCCCTATATCATCAACGGGGACGATGAACGCCGTTCCTTCTTAGGAGGTGTGATGGATGCACTGCGTGTCAACAACGATCGCATTGGTGAAGTGATCTTAGGACATGACGAATATGTTGTGTTAAGACGGGTGCAAAACCTCTTGCGCTCCATGGCCGTCTATTCAGAGATTCATTACAACGAGGAGGTACCGACCTGGCCCCAATACATCTTGAACAACTTCAAATTGTCGGAGGCGTATCCTGACATTCTGACATCCTTCTATCCTCTGCAGTATACGTATCACGAACCTACGATCGAGACGATGATTCGCAATACCAACTTTGCCCAGATGCTATCGGTGATGGGAATCGACAATCGTCATCGGAGGGGATGGAAGATCAACCTCATCGTACCGGATGAAGGACCCGCCGTCTGGTACGATCTTTATTTTGCTGACCAGCCCATGATGTATTATGGAGAGGATTTCATGCCCCGCCTTTCTAAGTAATGATATATTCTCCCGATAGAATGATCACAAATACAGGAGGTTTTCGTATATGGCAAAAAAGGATTTTGTCCAAGCAGAGATGGATCGTGAGATTGCGGAGGCTTCAGTCAACCCATTGTTGGCTGCCTTGGCCGAGAACGACAAGAACCATCTCTTCAAAGCAAACATCAGCACCGCGTTTCTGAAAACAGGCTTTCCCCAGTTTGATTATTACTTCGGCTCTACCATGAACATTCACGATGAGAATGGGATCATTACCAACCAAGAGCCACGGGCCGGACAGGCAGCAGGTACCTTTAATTTGATCATTGGGAATACCGGCAGTGGCAAAGCACAACCGTTGAGCACGTGGATCCCCAGTCTCGCAGGTTCTATTCAGATGAAGGATATCGTGGAGGGCGATAAGATCTTTGGATCGGATGGAAGCGTAATCGAGGTCACAGGCGTATATCCCCAAGGGATGCAATCCGTCTACAAGATGATTTTCAGTGATGGGCGGTGTGCCTATTGCACCGACGAACATCTGTGGACCGTCATCGATCCAAACGGAAGACAAGTGACTCTCACTTTGAACGATATCATCGCATCGATGGAAACAACTCCAGATGGAACGTGCCCGTACCGGTTTCCCATGTTGCGGCAACCGATCCAGTATCCGTCTCGTAACACAGAGATCGATCCGTATGTGGCAGGTGCCTTGTTTGGAATCAGTATGAAGCTACAGCAGGTCGAATCGTACCAGCCGGAGCAAGAAGTTGTTTGGAACATTTGTCAAAGTTTGGATATTAACGATGATGCCTTCCAAGGTCTTCTGCGAGCCATACAAGATCCGTCGATCATGATCGATACATGGCCCAATGTACCCTTGTTGGTCCTGACGCGCAACATCCGAGAGCAATACATATCAACCGACTACCTGCTCAATGGGCCGACGGAACGGATGTGCTTCCTGCAGGGAATCATGGATACATGTGGCTCTGTCATTTACAAAGTCAAAGAAGGACGATTTGAGATTCGACTTCCACTCAATCATGCTTTGTTGTGCGAACAACTGATGACTCTCCTTCGGTCTTTAGGGATCCTCGCGATCAAAGGATATGAATTGTTCCCCGTGGACAAGGATGATGGGTATGCGGCCATTCTGATTTTGCGCCCCACGGTCTCCCAGGTGTACAGCATGTTCCGTAATGGAAAGAACGTTCGGATTGTGACGAGTGTCATCGGTGCGAGTGACATCGATGAATCCTCAGAATACCTCACGCTGCGGGATGTGTATTACCACCACGATGAGGAGTGCCAGTGTATCAAAGTGAGTGCAGAGGATGAGCTGTATGCGACGGAAGATTTTATCCTCACACACAATACCACGTTGGCGTCTCAGATCGCAGCTAACATCATCATGCGGTATGGTGGAAACGTCATTCACTTTGACTGTGAAAACCGATTCGATATGTCGCGTTGTGAGATCATCACCAAACTCCCTTCCCGGTACTTCCGATCAACCGACGGGTTACCCGAGCAGTATATGATACGAGGTGGTAGGGTCGGATTGGATGTCATCCAGGAGATGATTGCCAAGATCTACTTTGAGAAGATGCGACAGAAAGACAAGCTGTTGTTCAATGCCGACTACTACGATGAGTTCAAGCAACCGATCAAAGTATTTCAACCCACGGTGATCATCATCGACTCGTTGGCGACGGTTCTCAGTGAGACGTTCAACCCGGAGAGTACCAAGGATGCGAGCGATGCGGAGAAGATGCGTTCCAATACGGATGGTGCCCGGGATGCCAAGACACTCCGTGGCTTCTTGAAGGACATTCTTCCGCTCTGCAAAGAGGCAAATATTATAATCTATGGCATCAATCATATCAACCAGAACATGGGGATGAACTCCTTCCTGCCGGTGGCAAAACAGCAGAACTTCTTGAAACAGGATGAGAGTATCCCGGGTGGACGTTCGTTGATCTATTCGGCACAGAACATCATCAAGTTGGTCGCTCGTACATCCGATAGTTTCAGTGAGGACACGGATGGGTTCAATGGATACGTCGTCATGATTGAACCGGTCAAGTCGTCATCCAACCAGTCCGGCAATAACAGCAAGGGTATTTCCTTTGAACTCGTCTTTTCCCAGAAGACTGGATTCGATTCCTTACGTTCCTTGATTTTGTATGGGCGAGATGAAGGATTGATCCTGGGGAACAAACCCAAGATGAAGTTTAAGGATGATGATTCTTTCACGTTCAACTGGAAGAATTTGTACACAGAGGTACAGAACCATCCGATCTATGAGAACGTTTTCAAGTACGTGGTACCGACACTGGAAAAACATCTGAGCTTCATTGATCCGTCGGAACGGACCTTCGATCCAAGATCGTTGATGTATTGAGACAACAAAAAAATAGAGAATGGGTGGGACGAATCCCACCCATTTCTTTTTTTGTTGGAATTCGGGTTTGGGTTACTGCTCTTCCACAGCCTCTTGGTTCTCCGGCTCTTCGACCAGCTTCACATCGGTGGCATAGAGACCCTTGCGGCCTTCATGCGCTTCGAACTCCACAGAGTCACCGATGTTAAAGCCGGTATAGGTCCGACCTTCCTCAATGTTGGTCACGTGGCAGAAAATCTCCTTTTCCGGATCCTCATCCAGTGTGATCACGCCAAAGCCCTTTGCCAGATTGAACCACTTTACGGTACCGTTCATGTTACATGTCACTCCTTGGTTTGTTTATACTTGCGAAAAATATCTCAGATATTTTAGCCATACTTATATGTTTTACTCGGTGATGAGCTCATACCGGTCGATCTCATCGATGGAGTTCAGATCGGTGTCCAACGGTTCCACCATGGCAACCGGATTCTTGTATTGCAGGGACAACAGATACATCGCCGTATGTTTGTCGGCGGCGGTCACCACGCCGGAATAGCACATGTCGTCACACTGGACGATGTATTTGAAATGCTGCCGTTTCCCTGTGGGAGGCGTATGTTTCGTCGGTCCCTCTGCATACGACTCCTGCAGATCGTTGAAAAACAAATCGAAGATCTGGTTCATCGGAATCATCACCGGTGTCCCATACGGAGATCGCATGTCCAGATTCCGGCGATGTTGTTTCTTGTTTGATGCCATCGGAAATTCCTCCTTTCGATAAAAAATAAAGGAAGGGAAATACATCCCTTCCTTTATTGTGGAAGTCCTATCTCAGTCCTTTGCACCTGTCAGAATGGTTCGTACGTTCGGATCCTCATAGACCTCTGCCTTCTTCGGGAACAGATTGACGGTGTACTCCAACAGATCTTTGTTGATCTGACGGATGTCGACGATCTGCATAGAACCAGTCAGTTCCCGGGTCTCGGTATCTTTCAACATATCCTGAATCACCAAGGCCGGATCAGCTGCGAAGATCACCCAGGTCTTGTTGTCGTTGGTCTTCACGGCAACGGGATCCGCAAACTTCTTGAGATCATACAAATACTCCTCGGTGATTCCAAAGGCAGCCTCCAACTGATCCAGCGTCTTGTAGTTCATCCATTTGCTGATGTTGTTCTTGTCGTACCGATACTTCCGATAGAAGTGCCGCAGCAATCCATCGATGAGTTCCACGGATTCTCCGCTCTCTCCGATCTTGCTGTACCAACCGCCGGTCTCAAATCCCTTCAGGATCCGGTCGCCATTCAATGCGATCTTCAGAGATGCATAGGAACAATGGCGATCTCCTTTATACTGTTTCTTCTCACAGTAGAAGGGAGCCACCTGCACATGGACATCGTCACAGACGTCTTTGCACAGCATCCGGACTTGTTCCGTCAGATATGCTGTCATCATATCCGTGGTGATGGTGTACTTCAAGATTGCATAGTCGGGTACCAGTCCAGATTTGACAGTGGGTGCAATCTTGGTGGCATCGATGGTCGGATACAAGAAGAACCGATGGCCGCACTGAGGACAACTTGTGGAGAGTTGAATTTTTTTGGTCATTTTTACATATTCCTCCTTGGTGTGTAGAATACTTTAGTAACTTAGTACCCACTACGAAGAGAATATATAATTGAAATTTTTAGATGTCCTGCAGGAGGGTCTTCGGATCCAGCAGGAAGAGTTCTACGACAGAATTGTGTTTGGCCTTCAATCCCAGGTTCAGTGCTGCATGGGAAATTTGTACGGCAAACAAACCGGCATATTTCACACCCAGTTGGTAGAACAGGTTCCCGGCACACTTCGAACAGATCCGATCGTTTAAACACGTCATGGGAGAACGACACCAGATGACCTTCCCCACATAATTTCCGACATTCTCCTCTGTCAATTCTTGTAACTGATCTCCCACCTGGAAGAAGGTGTGGAGCAGTTCATTCTTGTTGGAATTTGTCACGGTGATCGGGATCAACCGTTGGGTTCCACAATCGGTTCCAGGTTCATCGATCTCCATCATCTGCAGCAACGCTAACAATTTCTTTCCCATGTATCCAGCATCGGCGGTACTGATGGAGGCCGGATACTGGGAGGCCAAGATCGAATTGGCATGAGCCGGGATATCGTGTACATCAATGCCATCCATGAACGACGTGGCAATAAAATCAAATTCCCCGGTCAGTTCGTTCTTGACAGCTCCTTTGATGATCGAATTGTTTTTGTAGTTGTTTCCGAAGTCCAGATCCCCCGACAGATACAGATCCATCCCCGGATCATCCTTCAACAATTCCTTGGCCCGTGCTACAAGCTCATCGGAGATCTTCGTCATGACATCCAAATTATGCTCTTTGAGTTCCTTCTCATACTTCTTGATGAGTTCTGCCTTCATCTTCTCAATCTCCGGCAACGGTTTCATCATCCGTTCGGAGATCGTATGCGCCAACATTCCGTTCAACCAATACCCCAACGTATCACGACGATCGGTATATGCATTGAATTGCTTCCGTGTGATCTTGTCAGCCTGATACAGTGCACCGACTGCATTATCCAGCTTCCCGATGTTCTTCTTATTTAGTGTATCATTTACAACACCCAACTCATCCAACACACCTACGGGCTGCAACACGAATTTGTTCAAGATATATCGTCCAATGGTCATCGTCTTTGCTGGTTGTCCTTCAAAGAAATGATTGGCCGGTACATCCAACGTATCCCACGTCTTCAGAATGGATTTCCGTTTTCCGCCCACATTTCCCTCTTTTGCATTCACTGTATCCGCAAAGTACTTCGCCAAGAACGACCGTGTGACATCATCCGGCTCCATTCCCAATACAAGTTCGGAAATACTTGCACTGACTTTCTTTCCGGACCCCTCGACAACTTTTGTGAGTTCGTACATGGAGTTATATAACTCCTTTGCAACCGACTTCACATTGTTACCTCGGATATCCAGTGCGGTCATTTTCCGATCCATCAATGTCGCCGCTTCAGCATTCGCTTCGTCCGACCAAATGCCTCGTTCGCTCACTTGGTCTCCGTCGTAATCTGCACCCATTCCGTCAAGATGGGAGTTGGACATTACCAGGGTATCGATGAATTGGACCCCAACCTTCGAATGGTCGATCTTCAAATCAATATCGGGATAGAAGCGATATTCTTTTCCGTTGTAGAGGAGACGGATGTGGTTGACAGTAGACTGCACACGGACCTTACTGAAGAAGATACCCTTATCGGTACCGACGGGGTATCGAGATGTCATGATGTGTCGTTTGTCCTCACACGTCTCCACACAGGCTAAGTACAACAGATCCGTGACTGTCATGGGGCGTTGTAACACCGACTCAACGTTATTCGGTGTGATCTTCTTTCCCTTGAGCAACATCACACCTTGGATGATCTTGGGGTTCTTGTTGCTGGAGGGAAGTTCCACATCAAGAGAAATCACTTTGAATCGATTGTCCGGGTTGAAGATGAAGTCGTTGATCATCTTCTTGATATTCTTCTCAGAGAACTGTGTCTCTGCGTTGACAATTGTGGCCGTGACTTCTTTACCGGTCTTCGGGTCGATGTACGTGACACGGGAGGGATTGTTGACAATCTCCCGGGTGAAGAAGTTGATCAACCACGATTCGATGAACGGGTAAAACAGGGAACAGCATTGTGCCAACGGAACAGCTGTGTGTTCCAGATCCACCATGGAATCACCGAACTTTTCAAAGTTGAAACTCGGAGAGGAGATAACAGCACGCACGCCGTAGTCCACAGATTTTCCCATCAGATACCGACGGATGATACCCATCTTGCCGGAGATGATTCCTTTGAAGTGGTTGTTGATCTCCACTAGAAGGTCTTGTATCTTAGCTTGTGTGGCATACTGGCGACGGGCAAACAGACCGCCTTCCTCCAATAGACTCACCGAGCGAATCAGTTGCACGTACAAGTTGTTCAACGGATCCACGTGATCGGATCGATCCACGGTCCCGGCCAACATCACATCGCGGTACGCTGGGGGACAGACGGGTTCTTTGTCGATGAACACCTGGTCTCGTGTGAGCTCGGATAGGATCTCTTTGTTGGTCAGATTCTTGGATTTGTGTTTTGACCAATCGATCTCGTCCCAGTGCTCATACAACGCATCGATACCGGTCCAGCCATTCTCGTCCTCTTTGAGCTGTCCATTCTGTACGGAGTAACGACGCTGTCCGGAGATCAAGAAGACAACCCCACGGAACATCGGAATCAGGACGTTGGCATAGATGTGTGGATGGAGAAACTTTCGTTTCAGATCAATGTACGAAAACGTGGATCGACGATCGGCTTTGGAGATGCCAAAGATCTCCGAGGACAAAATTCCTTCCGGGTCGTAGATCATCTTCTTGTTGGAGAAGAGATACCGTGAGGTCACCGGTTTCAGTTTGTTCACAGCGATCAGTCGATCCATGTCGAGCAATTCTATCTTCAATGTGATACCTCCTTTTTACCATCAGGGATATTAAAAGCTCTGTGGAATCGATGAATGGCAAAAATATATCAAAAAGACGGGAGTATGTACTCCCGTCTTGTATTAATTTTTATACTGTGAAGAATGATACATATCTGGATTGAATTGCAAATTCTGATTATTCATCTGAATGGCTGTAAATAAATCTGACCTCGTTTTCTTCATCGGTTGATTTACAATTGAGGCTTCTTGTTGTTTGAACTTGTATTCATACACATACTTCTTCAACGACGTTTCGATGATTGCTTCCAATCTATCAGTACCACCCAGAATCTTATTTAAATTCCCATCCTTGTCAGTAAGTGACACCGGTAATGAATTCATCACCAATTGTTTTGCATTCTCTGCAAGTTTCTTTCCCTCTTCATCTGGGATATCACCATTATTCTCTCGTCTGATATAATTGGCCAACGACATATTGGCTGCTACTGCTGACTTAACTTGTGAATCTATCAGTGAAATTAAATCTTTTCTGATCGTATTCTCTTCATTGATTTCTTTCATGTCCTCTTTTGCCAAATGCTTTTGTACGATTTTGTTAATCTTCGGCTGGAAGATCGCAATGAGAGCACCTGCAATGATCACAATGACAGGTACCATCAAGTTGTCCATGATGGCATTTCCCAAGGATTGGAAAAATTCAGCCATGGCATTTCATCTCCTTTAATGTGTTTTTTTATAAAAAATAAAGGAAGATCAATCTTCCTCTATTTCGTAGATTCCAAGGATCTCTCCCTGGAGGATGGGATTGGTGGATGCTGTCACTGTACCCATATTCTGGATCGCAGATGTAAGCTTGTCAGAATCCACCAGGAACTCGATCATCCCGGCGTACTCATCCTGTTCCCCATGACGGACGAACATGTGATGCTCGTCGGTGTGAACGTCGGCTTTCTCATCACCAGCGGTTGCAGTGTAGTATCCGTTGGTGGTGTGAATCAGATAGCGCTGGCCACACTTCCCCTTCTCTTTGTAGAAGGTACCGAGTGCGATCACGTAATCATCCTGTCCATTGATGGAGAACTGATCCTCATCCAATGCATACCGACAGAGACCTTCGTCATCAATGTAGATGTTTTCCGAACTACAGACCTGATAGGAACTGCTGGTGGTATCGGTCACCATCTGATAGTCCATGTACGGCTGAAAGGTACTGAAGTCGATATCACCGTAGTAGACAGAGGGGAGATCGTACGCATGGAACATCGGGGTTTCCTGTACAGCGGTTGTGGTATCTTCGTACTGCACCGACATCGTGGTGGCGGCGACAGGTTCCGTCTCATGCACATAGATTGTCTCTTCAGACAGATCCGTGTACATCGTACCGGTCATCTCTCGGTATGTATTGTTGATCTTTTCTTCCTGTGCATGGTATGCCAAATTGGTGTAGATGGCAAAGGACAGAATGAATCCAACTAACACGGCTGCGACGAAATACTCGACGCGGCGGATAAAACGCTTTCTCTTCTTATCGCGCATCATGGTGCGATACTGAGAATGGTTCATAGTCTGGATTTCGTAGATAGAGACCTGGGAATTGTTGCGAACGTGGTTGTGCTGAAACTCAGTGGTATACATAGTATAGACATCCTTTCTTTATTCTTTGTCTACTTAGATAATATACGATTATTTCTCGAGAAGATACGATCTTCAATGATATATTCTTTCTATAGAATAGATGTACTATGTATAGTGATAGGGAGGTCTGTATGGATACAGAAAAAGACTTATGGAATATTTTATATTCCTTGAACCAATTTATCTACCGGGACCTAGCCACGGTAGCATACCATCAGAACCACATCGATTTCACAGAGCGGTACGCCCAGTTGCTCAATCAGAAATTGGGAAATCCCGTCGATGTAGAATCGCTTCGAATCATCGCAGAGGGACACGATCTGTTGAAGGAGAAAGGATTGACGTATGAGAATCCCATCAGTTGGTATGGACATCACATCCCAAACGATCTCACGAAATACGTCCGGATGAATCTGGATGTACTCGATCGATTCGAGTTGGGTGATTACTTCAACACCGACGTCGGATACCATGCGATGGCAGCCGTGATCTTTCTGGTGAAGGAGCTCCACATCGAACGACCAGAGATCCTATACCCCATCGCCTTTCATTCCTGCCCAATCATTCCGTTATATAAAACACTTCCCACCGACATACAGACAAGGATCGATATCACGGTACTTGCTGACAAACTCTCCTCCAACTGGCTTCGGATTCATCAATTGGGATTCCGTGTCAAGGTCGATTTGGATCTGTTAGTATTCGGTAAGGGCCGTTCTGAATTCAATTACACCACAGGACTCTTCGTGGCCCGTATGATCGGTCACGGGTCTTCCCATGAGAAGTACGGACGGGAATCGATGTTGTATTATTACGAACGAGCGAAAGAGCAGAACCCTTTCCTCAGTAAGAATTTTTCCAAAGGAGATAATAAGATATGGCCAAAAAGAGACGAAAATCCGTTACTCCCACCATCGACACGCAACTGAAACTCTTTCAAGAGGTGATGGATCGTTCCGGGGTGGAAGTTTATATTAAGCTGAACAATAATCTACTTACGACCGTCAAAGGGATTTCCATTGTCATCAACGTACAGCCGATGTTGTGGGAAAAATTGATGAGTCGAACCGAATTTAAGAACCGATGTCTCGATGCCGTCATGACAACGGAGTCCGGTCGTCTGGCCGTAGATATCTTGGAATATGGGTCGAAGCTCGGTGGAGACGATTGGCTTCCTCTCAATGGGATGGAATTGTATGATGGGAAGGTCATCCCCATCCATCTCGATGGGTACACGTACGATGCCCCAGTCTCGAAAGATACGATCCCGTTGAAATTTCGCAAGGCTGAATTTACGGACTTCTTCTACAAATTGTTTCACACGAAGAACGGATTGGTGTTGGCGGTACAGAAACGATTTCTTCCGATGATCGAAGTTCCACTCTCTGGATTCACTGTGGCATCGTTCTACCACATTGTATAAAAAAGAAAAGAGGGGCAAGGAACGCCCCTCTTCTTTTTATAATCGCACCTGCAGATAGTCCTGGTTGAGTCTCTCTTTGTTCCGATGACAGACCTGCGGTCCAATCCAAATGCGAGATCCATTCTTGAGTGTCCGGTAATGACCAGCTCGTTCCCAGACAGCCACCACATAGCGACGATTGTTGATCTTCCTTCCATCGGGTGTTGTGGATTGCAAATCGTCTTGATGTTCTTGAATGTATTTCTTGGCCTCGGCAACAGGGCGCAACACACGTGATACGATATGTTCCTCATCCAGTAGGTCCGTGTCTTTTGGTGCTGTGTCCGATGCAGAAGTACGGACGTATTCTACCTCTCGAATCATACGTGTCCGGTTCGGCCGATCCTTTGTTACGATTTGGAGATAGAGCATCCAGATGGCTAAGTTCACAAGCTGTTCTTGCGGGATCCTTGCAAGAATCGAGGCGGCAACCGCATGGTTGAAGGAAGGTAGGTACGAGTCATCATCTTTAAAGTGGATGGATAGATGGTATCCCAAGAAGGAACGTCGGTAGGAAAATTCAGAGAGGTTATGAAAGAACAGACACGCCGTTGCCACACAAGTATCCATGATGGGTTCCCACAACGTTATACGAAGGAGATCGGATTGCACTCGATCCATGCTCCCAAAGAAATACTTGCTTGCAACGGACCGACACCGGAACCAAATCTTATTTCCATAACGGAAGAAGGAGAGGTACTCCTTGAGATCGATGGTGTCATGGTGTTCATAATTCCGTTTCATACAGTACGATTGTACGAAACGATCCTCTTCTTCGGAGAAGGCGAACTTGGGATAGATACGACGTGCGGTAGGTACCGGGAAGGGAAAGTATGCTTCTTCCTGAAAAACTTCTTCGGGGATACGGTCCGGTTGGAATTCCCGAATCCGGGAGGTGAGCTTGGGATTTCCACTCGCTTGGAAGATTGATTTTAGTCCATACCGCTCACTTGCATATAAGGTTGGATACGTCTGTTGGGCGGACCTATGGTAATGCCGAAGCAGATACAGCGCCAATGCCACAATCATCGCAAGGTACGTGGAGTTTCGACACTCATCTTGGGCCAGTTCCTTATAGATTCTCTCGAGCCGAGGAGTGTCAGGTGAAATGAGAATGGGCATCTGTTCCTTTCTGTGAAGCATGTCAATGTGTTGCTGGATGCGTAAATTGTAGCCCAGGTTATCCCCCTTGTCACCGTCGGTGACAATGCCCTCCAGCATGGCAACTGCAAAGAGGTCACCTTGCGTTTGTGTTGGTGGCGTACCAAAATAAATTCGCCCTTGGAAAGGATACATCCCATCGTCCGAATCGACATTGTTCCGAAGCAGTTGTATAAATACGGTGGCAGTATTTCCATAGGAGTCGAGTAACCGAATTAGATTGTTGCCGTTGGAAAACAATCCATCGCGATATAATCGTCTGATTTGGGCTGGTGTGTTTCTGGCGAGTGATACTGCGTCGAGTTTATTGGCATTTCTGTAATTTTGTGGATCACTGATGTCGAGACTGAATTTCCCAAGTTGAAATTTTTCACACACATCCGCAAAGTATTTGCTGGCAAGGGTCGGGCACTGATGGAAGTAAATCCTCTCCAGGTCCTGTCGCATGACTAACATCCGTTCCTTGGACCGTGCATTGTAGTCAAAGTTCTTCAAGTCCTCTTCGTTTGTCAAGTAGGGAATGCGGATATCCCCATAGACGGCGAATGCCACATCAATCATATTGGGATCTCCGAGGGAAATGTTTCGATGGGATTGGGCGTTGCGTAGTTTTCTTTGCATGATGATCCTCGCTTTCTAGTGATATGATGAGATGATGTTTTTATAAGTAGAATTTCATAACAATATATTCTACTTATATACGTATACAAGAATAGAATATACTATTATAAAATGGAGGAATCCGTATGAATTCTGAGTCCGTAAAAATCGATGTCTTTCCGACGCATATCGAAGTGTATCCGTATTCGTTGGGAGACCTTCCTGCCATAGAAGCCATGTACACCTCCATTGATCACCACAGCGGTATGGAGGTCCCCTGTGGATACCTGATCGACAATTCCAAATTGTATGTGCCGAGAGGGACTCCCATCAGTAAACTGGAGTACATGCTCGACACAAAAGCACGGTACATCGCGGAACCAGATCCTTACCAGGAGATCCAACAGCCACATGAACCGTTCTACAGTCCTCGCGACGAACTCCAAGAGGAAAGTATCAAATTTCTGTGTGGATCGGAACCACAGAAATCACTCAATCTAGCTACAGGTAAGGGCAAGGCGGAACCGTACTCCAACGTGATTCCGGTACCAGAAGGGGGATTTAAAAAGTTTGGCGATCTCAAAGTCGGGGACTACGTGTTCAGTCGTCTGGGAGAACCCACCCAGATCCTTGACATTTACGAACAGGGAGAACAGGGTATCCTGGAGATACAGTTTGAGGACGGACGTATCTCTTACTGCACGAAAGAGCATCTATGGACCGTCAAGAATCGACAGGGAGAATATCGAACCGTGATGGCATTCACTCTATACCAAGAATATTATTGGGATTTGTACCATCGGGAATTTGATGAGTCGATTCCCTTGTGCGAACCGGTGGAATATACGAAGTTCACCCGATTGGATCTTACAAAAGACCCATGGGAGCTAGGGCATGAACTTGGTAGACTGTCCCGTGAGGATCCATCTACCAAAGTTCAAATTCCAGAGGAATACCTCTACAACGAACCAGATGTCCGTGCCATGGTTTTGCAAGGTGTGTTGGACTCCGAAGCGTGGATCGTTCGATTTGGAAATCGTTATTTCATCGATCTATCGTTGGGGAACCGTGTGTTGATTGGGCAACTTCTGATGATCTTATATTCCCTAGGGTATACGGGTTCCATGTACAATGACCCATTGTGCAACCTGTACCATCTGGTCTTTTCCGTCTATGATCTTCCGGAAAATCACCATGAGCAGTATACGGAGTTCGGGGTCCAAGTCGATGTGTCTACGTTGTTGAAAGCCAGTCAGAAGAAGGAGTTGGCGATCCGATCGATTCGATTTGTTCGAACGGAGAAGGCACGTTGCATCGTCGTAGATAACCCAGAGCATCTCTATTTGACAACCGATTACATTGTCACGCACAATACCTTCTGCGTAGCCTATGCAACCAACAAACTCAAACGAAAGACATTAATCATCACACCAACCGAAGGACTGAAGGTACAGTGGATCAACACGTATCGGAAGATGATGGGATATCGGGAAGAGCAAATCTGTAACATCGCCGGTGGGGCTGTCATCGATGCCATCTTGAACGATTCCATCCCACCTGCCGACATCTATGTTGCCAACCACTCCACCTTACGAAATTATTTGACATCAACGAACGGATGGATGTTTCATCAATTCATGAAGAAACTACAGGTGGGAATTAAGGTATACGATGAGGCCCATCTGGATTTTGCAAACATTCTTCTCCTGGACGATTTCTCCAACACGGAACAGACGTGGTACTTGACAGCTACGTTTGGTCGCAGTGATAAAACAGAGCAGAAGTGTTACAAGCAGGCATTCAGTACACTTGTCTCCTATGGAGAAAATGAATCTCTGGCAACGATGCGAAAACATGTGATCTACCACACGGTACAGATCAACACTCATGTCACTCCTTACCACCGTGCGAAGCTCATGGCATATCCTGGGTTCAGTGCAGCGAAGTTTGGCAAGTATGCTTTCTTTGAAGATAAGAATGAGACATGCTACCATGCCATCCAGAAATGTCTCGATTTGTTGAAAGACAAAGAAGGAAAGATTCTCGTGTTTGTTCCTCTCATCGATGCCGTGGAGTTGGTCGCGGACAAACTCCATCGTGACTATCCCGATAAGAAGATTGGACGATATCACTCCCGGATGCCGAAGGATGAGAAGGAAGAGGAACTAAAGAAGGATATCATTGTGACCACGATCAAATCGTGTGGTACTGGTAAAGACATCCCAGGTTTACGCGCCTTGATCTCGGCAGATTGCCTTGCGTCGAAACTCGGGTCACGTCAATTGGTGGGTCGGTTGAGGCCATTCAGTGAGGTTCTCGATACGTATTTCTTCGATATTGTGGCAATCGATATCCTTCCGTGTACCTGGTGGTGGAAGGCAAGATATAAGGCCATCAAGGATTTGGTGAAAGCTACCGTGTTTTTACAGGGGTAATCTTTTCATACAAAAAAAGAAGGAAGGAGGCATGACGCCTCCCTCTTTCTTTTTTACTCCAACTGGAGCATATATGACATTTCTTGCTCTATGGCAATTTCCTGAATTGTGCTTGTCACAGGATCTCCATTGACATAGACAACCCAGGTGTTTGTTGTCGCTGCAATACCATTCACTTCTTCAATGACAGATCCATCTACCGAGATCAACCGAAGTTCCATCAACGCATCGCCCAGGTTCGTCTGATCGGTGTAGATCTCAAACGTTCCAATGAGTTCTTGAGAAACGTAATCGGTCACCGTGAGATAGATATGGGTTGCACCATCTCCGAGAACCGATCCAGATTCATAGACGTTCGTTCCCTCTTCCTCATTTGACGAAAGGTTTGTATCGATGACAGGTGAACTTCCTTGCTCTGAAGAAGTCTCAGGTTGCGTGCTGCAACCGCATAGCAGGACCAACGTCAGAATCAGAAGACCCATCATCGGTTTCCTCTTTCGCACCAGCACGATCAGTACCAACAATACCAGTAGCACTAGCCAAATCATGTGAAATAACTCCTTTCAACACCATATTATCTATGAGTGTTGAGACCATGGAATTTCTCACATCGTTCTTCTGGGTATGATACTTATAGGCAGGAGAATCGATAAATTCAATGAACCCATTGATCTCCTGATACAACTGGACAAAGTGATCCCACGCATCTAAATCCATCTGATCCGGATGATACGTATGGATGTGCACCAACGCAGGATAAATTACCTTGGACAACCAACGATAGATCCATAACATTTCTCCGATGGCCTTATCGGAGATCTCCTTCCTGGGAAGGGTTTCTACAAGATCCATCTTGGGGAGTTCCAACAGCAATGCATCGCAGAGAGGACGGATGGAGTCATCGATTACACAAGTGACGTGTGCCGAACTATAGATGGAATCCGAATCCCTTGTCTCCATTCCCTGAATGGCAGTGTACGCATAGTTTACACAATCGACCAACTGTGTGACCCCGGAGGTCACGGACTTGTACGAAACTACTTGGTTCATCAACATTCCTTCCTTTCACCACAAATGACAAACAGAAGTGGGATCACATGGATCCCACTCTGTTGTTTTCTTATTCTGTAAAATATTCCAACTCTTCGGTCTGGGTACTCTCCTCCAGGATGGTGGAGTCGTCATTCTTTTTCTTTTTGTACGACTCCAGGTACTTCCGATCGTTGTCCGGATTCTCTCGTATTGTTTTGGGATCCATCTGCAAACAGCTCCTTTCCGATTTTAAAATTCTTTTTTAATTTGATGCGATGGGCAAACTTTCCAGCTTTGATATCTCCTCGTTTGATCAATAGATAAATCCGATCGATATCGAGTGTATCTTTGTACTGGTTATAACGTTCCGTTGATTGCATGATGTGTATCTATTCCTCCTTTCGTATCTAAGAAGAGAATATATCATTTTAGCTACTAGATATCCCATCGAGAAGAACTCGATGATAAAGAACTTTCAGAAGGACAAGATTTCTACTGTGAGGTGATATACGTGGTCGATATATTTGCGCTGAATACCGTGGACGGGGATCTGGCGTTTGCATGGATGGAAAGTGCAGAGTACAAGGAATTCTCGAGGATCTTAGAAGAGATCGATTCTCTGCTCGATGAAGAAAATCTCGATCTGATGCTGGAGGCAACCCATGTCCAACGAGCACCGGTCGTGGATGCTGTCAAGGATGCAAAGAACATCGCTAAAAATACGATGGGCACCATTCGTGATGTGCAGAAGGTACACGGTGCTGTTACGGATGCCGGTGGAGAAGCCGTTCGGGCCGGATGGAACATGGCAGCTGCTCTGGTCAATCTGATCGTACGAGGGGTTTCCTTCATTGTGAAGCATCTGGCCAAGGTTCCGGATATGATCGCCAAGGTGCTCAACAAGCTGGCAGACCTTCCTTCGGATATCTACAACAAGATCAAGGGCAACATCAAGCTGTACATCACAGTGCCGGACATTGAGCTTCTGTATCGGGAACGTCTCTTTACGAAGCTCGATGGCTTCTTGGCATCTGGGAAACGGTTGGCGCAAGGGAACGCATGGAAATACGTCAAAGGAACAGCCATTGTGAAAAAGATCAAAAAGATCTTCACGGAGACCGACGATGCGGTGTGCAAACAGATTCTCGCGTATTACCGTGAGATTGGGAAAGTTCGCTTTGAACACACGCTCATCGACATGAGCAACCGTGGCAATGTGGTGACGTATCTGTCGGCACAGAAAAAGATCTCCTTTGTCGACGCCCGTGGTCAGAAATTTACCGGCAACTATTACCAGTGCCTGGAGAAGCTGGTGCGCGATCTCATCGATCGCCAGAAAGAGATCCAGGGTACCTTCGATATGCTCACTGCCAAGTACAACTCCACCCAGGCCTCCTTGAACTTTGCCGAGCTCAGCAAACAGGAACAGCAGTTGATTGTGAGCACCATCAATGCCATGTCCAGCATGGTCTCCCTGGTGGGAAATATCATCAAGTATGTGATGGCGGACATGCAGGAGATCTACAAGAATCTGAATTCCGTCAACGCGCGTAGTTTGCGCAAACGCGGTGTCAACGTGGTCGACAAGAAGACCGCGAAGGCTACCAAGAAGGATCTCCGTCAACAGAAGAACAATCCATAAAGATCAAAGGGGAGTAGTCTCCCCTTTGATACTTTCTTTCAGTGAAACAACATCAGTAAATTTTGCAAGCGGCAAAGGAGTGGATGCTTATGAATGTGACCTTGAGCAGTGATCAATACAATGCGCTCAATGAACTGGAGTACTGGTACCGAAAGGGATCCCATCAGTTCATCGATGTGAGTGGTCCCATCTACACAGGCTTGTGGGACGTCCTACAAGTCTTTTTGGAATACGCAGGGTTGGATCCACGTGAGGTGATGTATCTTTCGTACGATCAACGGACGGTATTGGACTTGGCATATAATCGGTACCATGGCTATTATATCTATGGAAAGTTATACAAGTACGATCGGAATGTGGATCTGGATTCCATTCCGGTGATCAATCCTCACAGCACGCATCTGTCCTACACGTGGACCAAACGGATTCGTCAGAAGATTGACAAACGCTATCGGTTGATCGTTGTGTTAGATGCCTCGTTGCTCAACGAACGAATGCTATGGGATTTGAGTAAATATGGATTGCCCGTGGTGTTGTTGCGCGACCCATATCTCTTGCCGGATTCTGACTCCTATATCTACGCACGAGAGCCCAACGTGTTCTTGGAAGAACCCTCAGAGCGGATGGCTCGAAACCCTGTCCATACGCTGGCTTATTCGGTGATGCATGACAAACGGCTGACCGTGGGATCCTTCCAGTCGGCAAATGTGATTCGTCGCAAGGATTTGCACATGTACAATTTGAAATCCTCGTCGATGAATCTTGTCTACACACAGGAGATGCGAAATATCATCAACGATGCGTATCGCAACACCATGAGACGAAATCCCATCTATACGTATGCAAACGAGCGGGTGTATGTGGCCGACAGTCACTACCAAGAGATTCTTGTCAATACCATCGAGAAGAAGGTAAAGGTCTATCTCCAGAAGGGAATGACCGGAACCCTGACCAAGGTCAATCGCCATGCAGCGATTACGCGCTACGTCCCGTGTGAATTCCAACCGGATTACTACCACGAACCGTTTACGGAGCTCGTACTCGATCGGGATTATCTGTTGCACCGGGAGACAAAGTCACGACAACTGATTCCCGATGATGTGGTGAAGTTTGAATACGCATATGCTCTGACACCGCAGCTGGCCCGAATGAACCACTGGGACGATGTCACCATCATCATGGAACAGGTCCAGGAATTCGATGAGAAATTGGCAAAGCTCATGTCGTATACAGCTATCACCCGGGCAGCCCGTTCTGTCACCGTAGTGCTTTAGTCACTGACGGTTCCACACTTCTTCAACACGATGCGGTGTTTCGCCGAATAGAAGTACCCTGACTCCAGCGCCATGATGTGATACGCATAGGCGAGCCGGTACAGATTCTTTCCGTACTTCTCCTGTTTGGAAACATCGTCAAAGACAAGTTTGAACGATTTGTTGGGAGTGAATGCTTCAATGTCCAGGTTGTTGGCGTTGATACAGACATATGCCTGGTTTTCCTCCATGCGTGCCTTCATGATATCCGCTGTGAACTGATTGTCCTCTTTCGTGATGTATGCATACGCGGTGTTCCGTTGGTCGATGTAATCCTGGTCAGCCTCTGCCGTGTTGATGGTGGTGTCATCGGTGACGACAATTTTAGCGGTACTGCCGTATTTCTCGTTGATCGTTCCCGCATAATTTTGGACGTTCAACGAGGTCTCTGCGATGTTGCAGTAATTCACCTTCTCCTGTGGACGAATGAGCATGGCGTTGCCGGGCAAGGAGCGAGGACTATCCGTGACGATGAACACCGTCTCGTCCCATTCGTTTTCCTGTTTGGCTTTACACTTCCCATTGGTGTTCAGAATGTACAAGGTGTCAACGTCGTAATAAATCATTCCACCCGTACGGTAGAATCCGAAGTATTGATCGAGGAACATCAGCGCCTTGTAGCAGGGAAATGCCGGTACCAGTAGTTCCTCGTAGATGGTGGTGTTCTCCATGGGACTGAGCAACACACGTTTGTGCCCCGTCTCTGTTAATAGAGCCGCTGCCATGTTTTGGATGTTATCCCGGGTGAACACAGCATTCACCGTCTTGTTGGATGCATTTAAGAGCTTCCTCTGAAACAAATAAATGTTCAACACATTTTCGGATTCCTGGTAATCCTCATCGCCCGCCTCGATCGGTAGTTCCGGATCGTTGTCGAGTTCCAGCCGCTGTTCCATGGCTGCGATGTCGATGGACTCATCGTCGTCCGTGAGGAAGATGCTGAACTCGTCGTACCACATTTTCTGTGGGGTCGACAGAAACTCTTCTACCTCGGTGTCCATGGCGATCTTGTCCATCTCGAACGTACAAACGATATCCCGTTTGTGTTTCATGATCCATAATTTCTTTCGCATCTCCATGCGCAAGGTAACCTTTAAGACGGTGCGAAGGTTATAATCGAAGTCATCCTGCTTCTCCACACGGATGACGTTGGAACTGTCAAATACAAGCTTCTCATCTTCGGTTGCAAACATGAGACCCGGCACTTGGTATTTACAGACATAGACAATGGATTGATCTTCGTTTGCCATATGCAACGTTCCCTCCAATCGGTATCGTATCATGTGATCCACTTTCATACGTTATTCTTAAAGTAAAAGAAAGGATGAGTTGACAATGTCTCGTAGAATTAAAATATTTGATCAAGTAGGTGCTTCAGAAGGTCGCTACATGGGTGGTCTCTACGGAGAGGTGCTCTTTGGAAAAGGCCGTCATACGGTGCACTTCCGGGATCCCTTTGGAAAGGATTGTGTCCGGAGCGAATTCGATCAAATCCTGTATCGCGGGCACAACATCGTGCCGATCGGTGGATATCAGTTTGCCTTCGATAAACTGTTCAACATCGGGTTGGACCAGGAGACCACCCTGCGAGTCGGGGACTTGAACGATGAAGCGCCTCAGATGAAGATCGGGATCAACCGAGGAAACTACGATTCCATTTACTACAACGCGGAGACAGCCATTGGTGTCAGTGAATCGGTACCGCGTGATTTCGAACCGATCCTTGGGGTGAACATCTCTGCTCTGAACTACGTCTTTGGCTTCATGGTGGGCGATGGTGGTGCACGAGAAGACAATACCACAGTTATTGCTCCGGATTACAAGAATCGGAACCTGTATCATGCGATCCCCTTCCGGATGAGCAACGACGGGTTTGCCTTCCCCAATGGAAAGTACTATGGGAAGTCCACCTCGTTGCGTCCTTCCACTGATGTGGAGGCAACCACCTCCTACTACGTGAAGAAGTTTGACGATCCGCAGCCCCGTATTGTCCATGCATGGGCAACCGACAACGGTTCCGGCATCGATGTGGTGGACGATTCCGTCTTTGCCTCCACCTCCTCCTTACCGATTGTCTCCTATGTGGAGATCAACCTGTCTGTGGATGAAGGGGATTGTCGTGGTTACTTTACCACCTCCCAAACCACACCGCGTGTCAACGAGTTTGCTTTGGTGTCCGGATGGTACAATCCGCGTGTCCAAACGGGAGCCAGTGGCAATAAAATTCCCGTTGATGACTATGAATGCTTGCGCATGTTCACCCATTTCACCCGTCCCTCCATTGCACTGGCCGACGGGGACAACATTGAAGCCATCTATCGTTTGTACGCTCGTTAAAATACCTGCAAAATTCCGGGGGAGATAACTCCCTCGGAATCCATTTTCCTACCAGTATTTAAGTTACCTTCAAACAATCTATGGCAAATTTGAAAGTGGTGATCCTATGACAAACAACAAGCGGGCCAGAGAAGCAACGGATACAATTGTCAATCTGGTACTCGTCATCTTAATTGCAATAGGCCTCATTCTATTGAATTTTGTGACGATCGCGAAACTGGAGGACTATGAGCACGCGATCAAAGATGCGATGTTCATCCAAGATGACTTGCAGATCATCAACGATGAGAACGCCGTTGCCGAGATCATGCGCTACCAGTCTGACAGTTACAACATGATTGAAGTGTACAACGAAGACATGGATCTCCTGATGTCGGTCCAGTTTGGGAACCAAGAAGAGGCATTCCCGGTTGGCAACATCAAGGACTATCCAGAACTCATGGAGGAATTGAAAAAGCATGACAGCGGACGATTTATTGTAGAACATACCATTAGTGACACACGGGAAAATGAAGAGATCTCCTTCAATTGGCTGGTCAACAACCAAGGGGATACTCGCTTAATTGTAATTTATAGTATGATGCCTGTTGTCGAATGTGTTTGGGTGATCTCCACGATTTGTTATGTGATTCTGATTCTGGTACTCATTCTGATGTTGAAATTCATCCTGCATCGGTATAGTGATAAGATCTCCATGTACAAGTACCTCTCCATTTTTTAAGTAGGAGTGATGTGATTTATGAAACGAAACCGACTGTCATGGTTTGAAATTGTAGTATTTCTGATCACGATGGCATGGTTGATGATTCACATTGTATATCGCCAGACGATTGAAAACAGAGGTACCCTTGTCTTCAATGACCGCGGTGTCATGTTCTTAGTCCGTGAACCAGGAGCATGTCAAGAATACGAACGACAAGGGTACATCACCATGCCCTTCCATTCCAATGAATTCAATAGTTTGGAATTGTTCAATGAACAACTCCAACCGGTCAGCCGCTTCATCATCGATGGGTATGAGAATACCACGGATGAAATGTATGCCGATATGCGGGATCATGTACACGAAATGACCACCAACGACCAGGGAAGTTTCACAGTGAAGAGCGATCGCGGAAATATAACCGTACAATACGCTTGGAGTCACGCTTCCGATGGACATCGCTATCTCATTGTCATGACAGTTAGCGAATACAAAATCATCTGGTTGTCCATCGATACCGTTCTGAATTATGCCATCTTCATCGCAGTGATGGTCCTCATCGTTCAGTCTATGCGGCGGAACAGTCGATTAAATGCGTACCGCTACCGACGAATGATGTTTGAGCACGACCATCTCGAGGATACACTCTAATCGGATACCATCTTTAGGAGGTGAGGAGAATGAATGAATATGCATCGGCGATCATTGTTGCGGTTATCACAGGCGTGTTTTCGATCATTGCCATCGTCATCCAGCGCAAACAGGATAAGGTGTTGAAGGACATCGATGAGAAGTCCAAGATCATCGAGCAAGATCGAAAATTGCGCCAACAGATCAATACAGAAGAGAAGAACCTACAGCTCATCACCTATGAGATGATCCGACTCATGATCAACTGCACAACCAATGTTCTAATCAATTGTTCAAATCCCGCCAATGCTGAAAACAAAGAGGTTTACATCAAGTCGGCAAATGAATTAAATTCCAAGTATCAGAAGACACGTGAGAAGCTAGATGAGCTATACACCCAGAATGAGGTCATCAAACAGTTGACGGAAAACGCCCACCGTCTATCCTAACGTCTTCCCTTATGAAAATAACAATTGCTACAATGTTTTGAATAGATACAGAAGGCCTGGGAGAAATCCCAGGCTTTCTGCTTTCTATAATGATATATTCTCTATAGGAATCCGTATGGTTGTACATTGCATCACCTCTGCGATTTTGCGGTATTAAAAAATACTCGCACTTCTACTGAGATGTAAAATGTCTTCAACCTTACAATTCGCAGGAGACATTGTCTTCAAAAAATCATTTTAAGGAGGACACAATCATGAAAAGCGTAAAGGATGTTCTGGCTAAGGTCAAGGGCGAGGACAAGGTCAATCAGATCGTCACAGGAAAGGGCAGCTTCAGCCGCACTGGGTTCAGTGATCTGGTGAATGCTCTGGCCAACGATACTTCCTTTAAGATCCCCACCTACGACAAGGACGGCAAAAAGCTGGCGGACATCAACCTCTCTGAGTACCTGCGTCGCGATCTGAAGAAGACCCTGGAGAAGGCCAACTATCCCCAGCGATCTGAGGCGGCCATTCTGGATACCTGTGAGATCTCCACAGCTGGTCTGGCGGAGGCCATTCCCTACATCGTGATGGAGCAGATGGGTTCTGGTAAGAAGATGGATTTGCCCCGTCAGGAACTGATCGGGAATGCGTCTGTCTATCTGGCGGATGTTCCCTCTCGGACCAAGACCTCTACCATCCGGGATCCCAAGACGCAGGAGAATCTGGGCACCGTGACCACCACCAATAAGCCCTACATCGCTGTGAAATCCAAGAGCTCCGCTCCTTCCTCTCTGATCACCAAGGTTCGGAAGGACACCAATGGAAAGGTGATCGAGTAAGGGTAGCAGGAGGTTAGTTCTATGATTGAACGATTACATCCTGTCAACAAAAATAAGAACGCGGGACAGCTCGCTTTCTATCATCCAGATCCGGATGCCTTGCACTACGTGATGTGGAGCAGTGGATGTGATTCCACATTGCTACTGTATGAACTTCTGAAGAAGTACGGACCCGATAAAGTGGTTGCAATCTCGTGTCGGTTCCCGTGGCTCAACAAGAAGAAGGCATCCCACGAAGTGGTGTTTCGTCAGCGGTTCATCGACATGCTGAAACGAAACAACACGGGACTGGATACTTTCACCCATTATACGATCGATGTGACCTGGCAGTATCGTCCCAAGAACTCCAAGAACGGTGGCTACTACTCCTCTGGGTTGCTACAGGCGTACAGCTGGCTGTCGATTGCATTCCCGTTGTTGAAACCGAACTCCTGGTTCTACATCGGAACCATTCGCGGCGATGACCTCGTCACACTGTATCTCCAACAGTTCCAGACGATGTTCGAAGCGTGTGCGAAGATGTTGAATAAAGAAGTGCATCTCTGTATGCCGTATGTTGGGTATACGAAGGCTAAGGTCTTGACGAAACTCATCGAGTATGGGATCTACGACTACACGTGGTTCTGTGAAAAACCGGAATCTCCAACTTCTGGTCCCTGTAGCCGTTGCCATCCTTGTGAGACGCACACGGAGGCGTTGGCCGCCATTGCCACGGATCCCTCACTCTCCCACGAGGTCCAGTTCAAGGCAGTGACGGAACTCGGTGGGCTGTTGCTCACCCGTTCCCAGAAGATCAAAGCGGAGAAGGCGCAACAGGAGAAAGAGGAATCCTTTCTCCAACAAACCGTGAAACAGATAGAGGAAGATATCTCTGTGGTAGGAGATACCATCTATATGAAGTCCAACATCGAACTCCAGAACCAACTGAACGAACCGGAGAACCAGGACTCTCCTGAATAACCTGTTCCTGTAACCTCTCGATAAAGAGAGGTGATGATGATGTATCTGCCGTTTCGAAATGGAAGCGAGCTTCCAGAATACTTCCGAAAGGCAAATGCAATTGTGAAGAGTGGCGGTCTGGATTACGGATATCTCATCAAATACGACAATGCCTATCTGAAAGTGTACGACATTGCCAATCTAGATCGTTACAAAGGACAAACTGAATATGACTATGAGATATCGATGTATCGATACCATTGTCAGTATCCCTGTTATACAACCTTGGTAAAGTTGCGCGATTTACGAACATTCGCAACGAACTTCGAAGACCGGTTGTAACATTTCTTGAGAGACTGTAAAGATTGTAAAAGGAAGGAGAGGGGTTGGCTTCCCCTCTCCCTTTCTTTTCTTTTGTCTCTCTGCACGATAACAAATAGTATAAATGTTGCCGCCACCACGCGGCGCATGGAGCAATACGGTCTCTTCGCGGTTGGTCATTATTAGTCTTCTGGCCAACGCTACAAAACAGAGGCCACAAAACAATTGAAAGGAGAGTAGATTTATCATGAATCGTAAATCTATTACCCAATTGAGAGTTTGTTGCATCAGTATCGTGGTCGCATTGTTGATGAGTGTGTGCAATATGTCTGTCTTTGCAAAGGACACCGTTCAAAGCGCTGAGTCCTACGGGCCTACTCCTACAGACGACAGTAGCCCCTTCGATCCCATCCAAGGGATGGAGCTTGTCAGTCAAGAAGATGGAAAATTTATTTATTCGATGCAAAATAGTGAAACTGGGATGACCTCCAACATTGTGTTATTTAAAACGACCGAATGGAGACCCAGCAACAGTGAAGACGTGGAAGAGACACCCGAACCTACTCCAACGCCTACACCAACTCCGAAACCTACGCCTACCCCGACACCAACTCCCACACCGGAACCCGAACCGGAACCTGCCTACACGGAAGAAGATCTGTATTGGTTATCCCGTGCTGTCTTTGCAGAGACGGGCTGTAACTGGATGCCAGACTGGGTCATGCGAGCAACAGCATCTGTCATCCTCAATCGTGTCAATTCTCCCAACTATCCCAATACCATCAAAGGGGTATTGTGGCAACCCGGACAGTATGGGTGTGTGTCGAACGGCATGATATATAATACACCGACCCAAAAGGTGATTGATAATTGTAGATATGTGTTAGAACATGGATCCACGTTGCCCGCACACATCATTGGGCAATCTGGATATCCTCTCGGTCCCGTGTACACTTCGTACTACGACAGCATTCTCGGAGTGACTGTATATTACTTCTCTCTGTGATCCCCCGAGTATCCCGATCTTGTGGATGCATGTGAAAACTCTCAATTAGAAGACTATTTATAAAAAAGAAAGAGGAGCCATTTTAGGCTCCTCCCTTCTTTTTTTGTTAGTTTGTACCGTCTTCGAGCAATTTGTTGAGATTCCGGATCTTCTTTTTCTTCCGATTGTTGGCGAACGCCAGCAAGCCGATGGAGATACCGGATAGCACAGCAGTGAGGCCTGTTGCGAGCTCCACATTCTTTTTGTAGCCGTAGACCTCATCCAGGATGTTCGCAAACTCCGTGGGAGACACATAGAAGTCCACCCCTTCTTTGAGGTAGTCACACTCGTACTCCGGATCGACTTCCCGAGATCGGATTCCGCGGATCATCTCCTCGACATCCTTGGGGGAGGCGTACATGTCTTGCAGAATGTACCGTGCTGCATCGGTGGCATTCTCGATCAGAACATGGTTGATTGGGACTCTGCGTGGATAGAAAGACATACAATTCAACTTCCTTTCTTGAAAATATTAATGATAGATGTATGAATATTCCTATCATTATAGTAAGAATATACAATCGAACGAGAGTATAAATACCGAAACTCTCATCCGAACAAAGGAGGTTGTCATAGAAATGGCGGAGAATAGCATTGCCAGAGATCTACTGATCCTGGCCGATGAGAACAATCCAACTACCTCAGAGAAAACGATTGTGCGACCGAATACGACACTGGACCAAGTGTACGATCAACTGTCGCCAGATTATAAAACGCTGCGGGAGATTCTCGCGGATTTACGAGAAGAGATCATCAGTGGTGGCATTGGTGCCATTGTGTTTCCAGTCAATAGCGTCAACGGAAAGACAGGCGATGTCCAGATCACGGCAGAAGACGTCGGGTTGGGAAACGTCGACAACACAGCCGACGTGGACAAACCGTTGTCCGAACCACAGCACGATGCCATCATGGGGATCTTAAACAATTTTGAATTTGATGTGGATCTGTCGGATCTGTACAACCACATCAACAATCACGACAATCCCCATGGAGTGACACTCGATCAAATCGATGTCAATCACCAGCTGGAGAAAAACATGGAGATGCTGATCAAACGGCACAACTACTCCAACTTGCATACTACCCACGCCGATATCCGACAAGGGATCGCTGGCTTGTGGCGATCCATGGAAGCATTTGATACGAAGCTCAGCACCACATCCGAATTATTGATGAACACCTTGGGGAAACACATCGAGGATCCCTATGCCCACTACGACATCTTGCAGACAAAAGAGAATCGGGACAACAAAGTGCATAGCATTGTCGACCAACAGGACACCGAGTACTATCCGAGTGCCAATGCCGTGGTGGACTACGTGAAGTATGCCCTGGACAAATACAAACGAGAGAATCCTACGGTGACACAATACATCGAGGATGTATACGTGGTGGACTCCCGTGACTTCTTACCGGATCCCTCTCCGGCCGTTGCCAACATTTTGTATCTGATCCGATATGGGATTGGATCGTATTCTGAGATTGCCCGATGCATCCGGATCAAAAACCAGTACGACTGGAACTTCTCGATCTTGGCATCGTATTCCAAATTCGATGACGATTACTTCCATGACTCCATCCAAGGACTGACGATCAACATCGATAACATCATCGATGTGATGATGGGTCAGCAGTCGTTCTTAGAGCATGTGAACGGGTTGATTCGAGAATTGGTCCCGGAAAATCTGGGGGATCAGTACTATACAAAAGACGAAATCGACAACCATACCTACTTGCGGGATATCACCATCATCCCTGGTACCCAACATGGTACGATTCGGTACTACATCAATCACAATCCGATGACGATGTCAGACGATGTCCGGGTGGCTGGATTGCAGCGACTGGCATTCATGGAGTTTATAAACTCCGATCAGATCTATGAGAATGCCATTCGCACACGCCACATTGCCAAGAAGAACGTGACGCCGGATCTAATGACTACGGGCTATCAGACGGTGTTGGGAAATTTAACGGATACCAACGGTACGTGTTCCGAGATCTCGATCCACGATCTCGCAGATGCTCTCATTCCCTTCTTACAAGGCCGTGTATAAGAAAAATGTGGGGGATGATTAAATCCCCCAGCTTTTTTGTACATAGAGATATAGGTCCCAACTAGGACAAAAAAGGAGATGCATGGCTTATGCTTACCAACATGCTGGAAAGCGACGTGACCTTATACAAGGCCCAATTCGATCAATATATGCTGGCGAAGTACCACAACCACATCGTGGATCGTCTGTCACTCGATCTCGATGGATTGAAATTCCGAATGGGATACATGGCAAAACACAATTTAGATTTGGATCAGATCCCCTTGTTGAAGGAACAATTCATTGAGACCTCCAAACAATTGCGGGATATCTTCAGTGGGTTTCTGTACGATTTCCTCACCGAATACATTGGCTTCCCGGAGGAATACGATTACACCGACATTATCGATTTCTACTCGACCGATATGGATTTGAATCAGGATACCGTGACATTCCAATTCTCTCTGTTGTCGGATTCCGCAGAGTACCTGGAGTATGTCGATCAGAGAGTGCATGAACAAAAGATCTTCAACATGTATCCGAATCAGTTCTTCCGGTTCAGCACCGATTCCTATAACGATGCCATTGCCAAAGCGTATCCGGAGTTATTTGAGAATCGTCACACCGAGATCGGGAAAGGAGCCGACGGGGATGTGTTCGTACACAACTTCACCTTCCAAACAACGGAGAGCTGTTCCTTACAGTGTACGTACTGCATGCCAGCTGGAACGGATGTCGTGATGAGTGATATGTCGTTGAAACCAATCGAGGAACTTAAGATTGGCGATACGCTACTTGGTACGGATGAATTTCCAGTATCAACCGAGCGTCAATTGAAAGTATCCACCGTTGTGAATACATTCTCTCATGACGTGGATGGCTATTATGTCATTGCCCATGCGGCGCTTCGGAAACCAATAAAATTGACAGCGGAACATCCGGTGTGGTCAAATCGTGTTGGGTGGGTCCCTGTCAGTGAGTTAAGAAAAGAAGATGAGATTCTAATTTTGGCTATGGATCCATCCGATTATTATCCAACGAATACGAATGGTACTGCATATATCACTGGCTATTTTACTGGCGCATTTATGTGCGGCGGTTACTCCATTGCGACTACGCCGGCCGATGAGTACACGCGGTATTTCAATCGGTTCGCAGTAAACGACATAGACATCATGAATCGTATGCGTAGCTACGCAGAACTTCTTGGTATTTATTTTCTATCGGCTGATTCGATGTACAATTGCAAGCGCTCTGAATACAATAAAATTCAAGACTTAATTGCATCCTATAGAAGACATGATCAATTTTGTGATGATCCGGATTATGTAATGGGATTTCTTGCGGGTGTGTATGATATGGAAGGCTCCATTGAGAACGATGCGATTCGTATTGTAAATACGAATGATGAAATTCTGAATGGAGTTGAGAGAGCTTTTGAATTTCTTGGCATACCGTGGAAATATGATTCTCCAAGAAATGGAGTAAATAAACCAGTTAAGACGATTCGAGCGATTGGCGGATCCTATGATGTTGCTAAGATTATACTATCTATAAAGCCAGCATGTGTATACAAAGGAGTGGAATCTTTTGTAGGGACATCGCCCTTCACCTATCTGAAGGACTATTCCATCACATACGTGAATAAACCGTGTACGGTTTACAACATTGAAACAGATACCCATACCTACATCGCTGGAAAATTGGTAGTTCACAACTGTTACCAGTTTAACAAAAGCCCGATGAACATGAAATTCGAGACAGCAAAGGAGTTCATCGATAAACTACTGAACGATGAGTATGGGTATATCAACCGATATAATTCCCCAGCAATCATCATTGAGTTTATCGGTGGGGAACCGCTCTTGCAGATCAACCTCACCCGGAAGATCTATGAATATTTTCTGATGCGGTGTTATGAGTTGCAACATCCCTGGTTTACCATGCATCGTCTCTCCATCTGTTCCAACGGACTGCAGTACTTTGATCCGAATGTCCAAGCGTTCTTCCGAGACTATTCTCATCAGATCTCGTTCAATGTCTCCATCGATGGGAACAAGGCGCTACACGATGCGTGTCGAATCCAACCGACAGGAGAAGGATCGTACGACGTGGCAATGACCGCCTTGAATCACTACAACCGTACCTACAGTAAAGAACGGAACTCCAAGATGACGTTGGCACCTGCCAACATCTCGTATCTCTTTGATTCGGTGGTGGATTTCATTCAACACGGGATGACCAACATCAACTTGAACTGTGTGTTCGAAGAGGGTTGGACCGTGGAGACTGCTAAAGTCGAGTACGAGCAGTTGAAGAAGCTTGCCGATTACCTCATCGACAACGATCTGGAGCATCTGTACGTCGCGATCTTCCGAGAGACACCAGAAGGGCCCATGGATAAGTACTCCGACGGGAACCACTGCGGTGGGCTGGGTTCCATGTTGGCTATGCGACCCAATGGACAGTTCTATCCCTGTATCCGATACATGCCAACCTCCGTGGGTGACAATGTAAAAGACCTCTGTATTGGTACCGTACAGGATGGGATGGTGGGACGAGAAGAGGATTCGGAGATCCTCCAGATGATGGACAATATTACCAGACGTTCCCAATCCAATGACATCTGTTACGATTGTCCGATTGGAAATTCCTGTGCCTGGTGTTTCCGTGCCGGTACGATGATCGCAACGTTGAGTGGAGACATTCCGATTGAGAAGATCCAGCCGGGCGATATGGTGCGAACCCAGACAGGCTTCCATGCAGTCAAACATGTGATCAATCGGGTTGCCCGTCCCAACGAGACCATTCTGTTGAAGGCGGATGGGATCTTCCCACTGTATACAACATCGGAACATCCCTTCTGGGCAAAGCAAGTTCAGAATACAGAACAGGGAAGGTACATTTACAAAGAGGCCGACTGGGTCAATGTGGGAAAGTTGGGTATCCACGATCAGATTCAATTATTGGATGGGAGTTGGACGGAGATCACCGAAATCAAATGGTTGCATGAGGAGTACACGGTCTACAACTTCTCGGTCGTGGAAGATCCGACGTACTATGCCAACGGGGCACTGGTGCACAACTGTTCGGCTCTCAGTCACACCGTCTATGGCACACCGGGAAAACGTCCGATGTTCATCTGCATCCAGATGATTGCAGAGGCACTTGCAAACGTCTACTATTGGAATACGCTGGCAATCAAACACCCGGAGTATCAACTCCTACCTCGTATCAACATGGTTCCAGATTCGTGGGCACGACTCGTTGTTGACGAGGAGGAACTCACCATGTTGAAAACGTTGGAGAGATGGGCCTACACATCTTATCGACAAGCTATCCAGCAGTAACAAAAAGAAAGGATGGCCGGGAGATACTCCCGGTCATCACATTCATCAGATAGTAGGAATGGTGTGGGGATGGGAGATCAGACGCCCTCTTCCTCAGTCACTTCTTCGGACTCTTCCTCGCCGGCGCCTTCCTCTTCAGATTCCTCTTCCTCTTCGGAGGCGGAAGGATCGTTCACGGGAACAGCACTCTGCATCTGGGTCACGAGCTCGGGCAGCACATACAGCCACTCGTCACGAGTCAGATCAACACCGGGCATCCCGTTGTTGATAACCTGGCGCAGGCAATCCATCACAAGGATGGCAGCCTGTTCCTTCTCCCCATTCTTGATCAGCTCATTGATACTAATATCAGGATACATTTCGTATCACTCCTTTAAGCGAAATATTGGGTATTATTGCCCATGCGTTAATTTATTGTAGAAATCAACGACATAATAATAGGTTTGACTTACATCTGTACTGTGGAGGTGATGTTCCTATGAATCCTAATCTGTATTCCAATTCGGAATTTCAGCTGCTGAAAAAGCGATTGAATAAAGAGATGATGCGGAGAGCCACCTTCCGGTGGTGGGATCCTCTTGTATTGCCACGTGTGGGACAAGATCGGACTCCGCCGTTGTCCTTACCCGTAGACCAAGAACGTGTGTTGGTGGACAACGACACGTATACCATTCAAACGCCATCCACGGGATCCATAGAACCCGTCAAGAACGATCAATATCCAAACCGAGGCGATACGTTAGCCGGTACGCCGTACGATACCACGCCGAGTTCTTCGTCTAGTCGTGTGACGGTGGATGAGATCAAAAATTTTATTGTGGGATTATCGAAGATCAACGATATCCAACACTATTATGGGCGAGATGAGAAACCGGGAACGGCCTATCGTGATCCCAATCCCATCCAGGATCTGTTGAGTAAGGCCGAGACGGATGTGTTGAATACGGATCTGGCCGCCTCGGATCTTCCGAACTACCGCATGGATCCCAACATGGGAGTCCCAGATTTTCGTGTCGACCATTGGCCCAGTGAAGTCATGGTGGAATACGACTACGGGTACGATGAGGAGACCGACACCGATGCGTATACTATGCCCTCCGGAGAACTGGATGGAGAAGAGGGAATCCCGGATGAGAATAACTTCTTCGACGACTATGGGGCACCTCCTGGGATCTCCAATTACCATCCGCTCAATCCCGCATTGACTCCGATCTCCGAGAAGAAAGAGATCAATTTCGATCACGACCGCAGAGAGGTTATCACCTACAAACTGGAAGGTGGCATTCCTGCCTCTTCGTATGGGGTCAATCCACGGAATCCCAACCCTGGAAAGGAATACCATCCCCGTAAAGCAACCGGTGGGAAGAAGGGAACGTGTAACGTCGCCTGTACCGGGTTGTGTTACACCACCTGCGATTCCGAGTGCTCCGAATCCTGTACGACAACGTGCACCATGCGCTGTGGCAACGCTTGTACCTCCAGTTGTGGAAATAGCTGTACCGGTTGTTCTTCTCAGTGCTATTCTAGTTGTAAAACGAAGTGTGAGAACATCACAGGATATGCCTGTGTGAAAGCCGGTGCGAAGACAGTGAAGATCTATTCCACCGGTGGAACCAATGGCGAACCGGCTGCCAATCATGTCGAGGCCACCACGTATACCTGCAACGGGTGTTCCTATAGTTGCCAATTCTATCCCAACAAGAAAACCACCTGTTGGGATTCTGGCTGCATGGGAAACTGTTTTACAAGCTGTGACAAGAGCTGTTCTACCTCTTGCTTCGGCGGTTGTATTGACAACAATGCCGAGAAGTCCGAAGGATACAAGGATGGAAAGGGTCGTGGTTGTTCGGCCGGTTGTACCATTAACTGTGTCGGCGTCTGTGATCAGACATGTGAGGGGGTGTGTGTCTATACGTGCTTCCATGCCTGCAAACAATTGTGCACGGATAACTGTGCCTGGACCTGCAGTTCTTCCTGTGGAAAAGGCTGTACCGACTCTTGCGAGACGGATTGCTATAAGGACTGCTCTGCGGAGGCAGCTGGACAGAGTTGTGGTGGTTGTACCAATACCTGTTCCACCAACTGTATTGGTCGGGGCTGTCGCAACATTTGTGGGACCGAATCGTACGGAGCCTGTGACAACAATTGCCGCATCAGTTGTATCGGAACGAGTTGTACTTCCATGTGTATGCAGCAGTGCTCCGACCAGTGCTCCTCTTGTGTGGAGACGTGCGGATTCCAATGTGGTGCCTGTAGTTCCCTGTGTAGTTCCGGTTGTGAGGCTGCCTGCAACATCAACTGTACGCAAGAGTGTGAGAACAGCTGTTCCAATAACTGTGTCTACGACTGTACCGAACAGTGTGGCGGTTGTTCCGATCTCTGTTACTCCTGCATTGGCTTGTGCATTGGTGTCTGTTCGGTCAAATGTGAACAGGGCTGTACCAACTGTGCCAACCTCTGTACCTGGTGGTGTGACACCAGTTGTGGTACGGGCTGTTCTTCCAATTGCTCCGAGCTCTGTATCACGACTTGTTCCGACAGTTGCATCGGCACGGTGACCTCGTCCGCTACTGGGGATCGCATCCAGGAACAGGAATCGTATCAGATCTTCCGTCCGATCGATACCCCGGCTATCGATGACAAGAAAGAACCTTGGAAGATCTTGATCACCATGACCGATGATCTGCGGTTCTGCATTCGGAAACCGGAGAGCATCGACTACGTGGTCTATTCCAGTTCGTTGATCAGTGGCGTATTTGACATCAACGAACAGACGGGCGAAATCGAAGTGAATGAGGACATGCTCGTACATGTCTCTCAGGAGTTCTACATGGACAAGGTATCCGGTGCATACGATCCACAACTCAAGATCTTCGACACATCGAAGTACGAGACGCATCCGAATGTCACGGGAACACCAAATGTGTTTGCCATCGTCTTTACGGGAGAGGGCATTGAGAACATTCGATTGGAGGAAGTGAAGTACATTCTCCCGTTGCGCATGGATGCAACGAAGATTACCAAAGTGGAAGAGAAGGCTATCGTTGTTGTGTTGCAGTTCTTCTACGACAGGAGTTTCAAACTGGAGGATACAAATGGCTAAAATAAGTAGAGTGTGGTATACCCATATCGGAAAACCCGAACTCGATGGATTCGATCCGAACGACTATTTCTTTCATCAAAATATGCTCGATTCCCATGCATCATTCCAAGAGGGATTTGAAGCATACGAGAAAGAACAACGTCGTGTCATCGATCGGGTTCTGCAGGACTCCGTAGAGGAAGGTGTGGATCGGTTTGACATCGATTCCACCTCTATGATCATGTCTCCCCTGCACGATGCGGCAGCATTGGTAACTGTGTTACACCGATAAAAAAAAGAAAGTCCCAGGGGTTAATCCCCTGGGATTCTTTTTTTTATTCGGCATAGAGAATGGAAACCACATTGCCACTGATCCCAATCCCATCGTAGTTCCACTGATACTCTTCGGATCGGTACTCTGGGGGAACGTACTCGGTGGTGATCTGATTCTTCAGTTTGTCGATCTCTGTAATCAGACCAATCAAGGATTGTTCCACCTGCTCATACTCCGGCTTCCCTACCAGGGTAGTCAACAGCCGTTCGCGGATGGTTTGTGTGACCAACAGGTTCGACAGTCGTTGGGCCAGTTCTTCCGGGATGGTAAAGGTTTGCAGTACTTCGTTCTTCATGACATATTTCCTTTCTAAACAATGTATTATCGAATGGGAACGAGTTTCAATAGTTCCCCTCGCAACTGATTGATGTTGCGCGTCTCCTTGACGATGTCGGCTGCTGCAATGTTGATGATGTTGTTGCCGGACAACAAGCACAGCACCATGAACATGAGATACTCGATGGTATCCACTGCCAACATTGCTTGGACATGGTAGTAGTCGATCCAGTCTGACAGGAACGTTCCCAGATTGAGGGATTTCATCCGTCCGATTTGCGTACGCATGAGTTCCAACAGATCGTTGATGGTGGCAACATTCGCATGATCATACACATCGATTGCCTCTTGCAACCCGATGTTGTCGAGATAGCGCACTCTACTGGATGCCATCTTGTTGATGTTCTCCGGGGAGTCTGTCACACCGAACACCTGCAGGAGAAAGAATTTACTGATCCAAAACTGGATCTTATCAAAGGCATCCTTCTCCGTCATAATGGAGTACTCCCGGTTGAGAATCCGAGAGACGAACGCACAGTAGATCGTCATCAGCGTCTGTTGGAGATATGTACTTGCGGTCATCTTGTCGTAGTTCCGACGGATCCCATTGGCTACGGTGGCACCGGTGATTAGATCGCGGAACGTGGGAGCTTGGATGCTGTAGGAACCTCCCTTGTCCGACACATAGTTCCGGTTGGTGAAGATGTATGTCACATAGTTTCCTTGCGTTTTGAATGTCAGAAACGGAATCGCCTGATTCATCGCCTTGGATTGGTTCGCCGTATACAGCAGCCGTACGATTTGATTATCAAATGCCTTGATGGAGGCGATTGTTAGCGTATCCGAGATCTGTTTGACAGCCACATAGGCCGCTTGGATGTCCTCGTTGGTCAATTCTTTGGCATCACCTTTGATAAGTTGAACCGCCTTCTGTTGCATGGGGTGCTTAGGGTCCATCGTGTTCAATTTATTCCACACAATGGAGGTGGCGATGCTGGATTCATGAAATCCTTTGATTGCCATCGATCATCATCCCTCCTTCTGATTGAGATAAAGTACTTATTTTCTTGGTCGGCTTTCCACGGCGTTAAAGGGTCGTTTGGGTTGGTTGTTCGGGGTGACGGTGGAATTGTAAATCACCATCACCGTATCGATGTCCTCGGATGCGATATGATACAATTTAATATCGATCAGAGACACTCTAATTCCGGTTTGAGACCCTAGCCCTCGGAGAAACTGATTCAACCGTTCTTCCAATAGATTCGCCTGACACCGAATGAGTTTTACCTGGATCACTTGCTTTTTCCTCCAATCTATCATGGGGCTGTGGGAACAACCCATACTTCATTACATCGAATAGGGAATATAGTTCTTCTTGCATCAGGATGTCCCAGATCTCATCTTGGAACACGGTATCCCGTCGTAGATCATCCAACGTCAGATGAATCTTTCGGTAGTCGCGTTCAATCGTCACCAATGAGCGAATCAGTGGAAGGTCTTTCCGATGGGATTCCAGTGCAGAACGTATGCTTTGTTTGATCTCATCCAGATGGCTGTAGATGTTGTCGATGGTCCCATACCGTCGCATCAGAATCAGAGCGGTCTTTGTTCCAATTCCAGGAATCCCGGGGATGTTATCAGAACGATCTCCCTGTAACATCTTGAGTTCAATCCATTGGTCGGGAGTGAGTTGATACTCCGACATCATCGAATCGATGTTGACGAGATCACCGCCTTTGGGAGGCATGATGGACGTCTGGGAGGTGATCAGTTGATACATGTCTCGATCCGATGACACGATGACCGTATCCATGTCGTGATCGTCCCCGTACTTGGCACACATCCCAAGAATGTCGTCCGCCTCATATCCATCGTTCCACAACATGGGAAATCCCAACAGGTGTACCATGCGTTGCGCCAATTTCATCTGGGTGAGGATATCGGGATCGGTCGGTTTCCGATTGGCTTTGTACCCACTGTATATCTTACGACGAAACGTCTTGGAACGAGAAATGTCCCGTGCAAAGACGATGTATTCCGGTTCAAAGATATCCTTATAGTTCTTGATTTTTGTAAAGAATCCCTTGACAGCATTCACGTTGGTTCCTTTAGAGTTGATCAATTTTTGTCCGTAGTACGATGAGAAGAGGACGTTGTTGAAGTCGATAAGCACCATTAATTTTCGCAAGGCTCTATTACCACCCATATCATTGAAGTAAAATCGATTAATAATACTTCGATTTCTATAGTGTATTTTAAACAGAATATATCATTTTTTTCACAAAGAAAAAAGAATGTATGGAGGGTTGACCCCTCCATACACACTTGCCTATTGCAAAAACATGAGATTGGGTAGTTAAGGATTTTACACTATCTCATCTTGTTGGTAAAAGGAATATTAGCCACCGGCACCTTCCAAATCCTCTACTCGGCTTGTCAGAGCAGCCAGCTGGCTCACCAGATCTGCCACCTGCTTGACGAGACCAGCGCCCTCATTGCCAACGGTGGAAGTCAGGGTATCCACAGCGGTCTGATCGGCCTTGGCGGCAACCGTCTGCTGCAGAGTGGAAACGGTAGAGGAATCCGCCTTGGTAGCGACGGTGCCTTCCAAAGTATCCACTTTACCCTGCAACGCAGTCACAGTAGTCGTATCGGCCTTAGTGCCCACAGTAGAGGTCAGAGTATCGAGGGCAGACTGATCAGCCTTGGCAGCCAATGCAGAGGTATCAGCCTTCCCATTGACAGTCTGTTGCAGAGCAGTGAGAGCCGTGGTATCTGCCTTCCCAGCCAACGCAGAAGCGTCCGCCTTATTGGCTACAGTGGCAGTCAGATCAGTAACCTTCTTCACCAGACCCGTAGAGGCGTTGGTGACAGTGTCATTCAGAGTGGACAGAGCAGATGCGTCAGCCTTCTGAGAAACAGTGGTCTCCAGGGTGCCAACGGTCTCACTGAGTTCCGTGACAGTAGTAGCATCGGCTTTTGCAGCCAGAGCACTGGCGTCAGCCTTGTCAGCAAGAGCGGACGCGTCGGCCTTAGTAGCCAGACTGGACCGGATGCCTTCCACCACGGTCTTGTCAGCTTTCGCCTCCAGGGCACTGGCATCGGCTTTCCCTTCCACAGTGGAGCTCAGAGTAGCGACAGTCTCTTCCAGCGTGGTGAGATCGTCTGCATCAGCCTTCGTAGCCAGGGCAGTGGCATCAGCCTTCTTGGCCATGGCAGCAGTCAGAGCATCGACCTCGCCATCCAGAGCAGTCACGGTGGTAGCATCCGCCTTCTCACTCACAGTCTGTTGCAGAGCGGTCAGGGCAGTGGTGTCGGCTTTCTTAGCAACCGCAGCCTCAACCTCAGTCACCTTCTTGACCAGACCACTTTCCGCATTGCCCACAGTCGCTTCCAGAGCAACAACCTTGCCATTGACAGCATCCACAGTAGTGGTGTCCGCCTTACTGGCAACCTGGGTCTTGACATCGGCGACATCCTTTACCAGGCCACCCTCTTTGGTACCCACGGTAGCTTCGAGGGTAGTAACCTTTGCTTCGGCAGCATCGATGTCAGTCTGTGCAGTTTCGATCTGCTCTTCCAGTTCTCCGATCTTGGCATTGTACGTTTCCAGGGACACACCGCCCACCTGATCGATGGTGACATTGTGGGGATTATCCTTGCTGGTCGCATGCCGTGTATTTTCTTCGATGGCAGTCTGGAGCTCATTGACCTTCATCACGTACTGGTTCTTGGGAACTGCACCGACCTGTTCCGCAGTAACGGCGTGAGGATTCTCCTTATTGGCCATATGCTGCACGGCAGAAGTGATGGTAGGAGTGAGCTGTTCGACCATCGCATTGAAGGTCTTGGTATCCACAGCACCCACCTGGGCAGCCGTTACACCATGAGGATTCTCCTGATCGGTGAGATGTGCATCCACAGTAGCCATCTTCTCATCGTAGGCAGTCTGTGCTACAGCGCCCACTTGCGCAGCGGTAACCGCATGGGGATTTTCTTTGTTGGCCATGTGCTTTACGGCAGCGGTGATGGTGGGAGTCAACTTCTCCACCATGCCGTTGAATACAGTGGCATCCACAGCACCGATCTGCTCCACAGTCACATTGTGGGGGTTGTTCTGATCGGCAGCATGTTCCGCCGCAGTGGCCAGCGCAGCATCGACTTCCGTCATCTTGGCCTCGTAGCTCTCAGTAGCCACGGCACCAATCTGTTCGGCGGTAACACCATGCGGGTTCTCCACATTGGCGGCATGCTCGGCAGCCGTTGCCAGAGCCGCATCTACCTCAGCCATCTTGGCATCGTAGGTATCAGTATCCACAGCACCTACCTGAGCCGCTGTGACCTGATGGGGATTCTCCACGTTGGCCACATGGGCATCCACTTTCTCGGTTAGGTTATCCACAGTGGGGTCTTCCTGCAGGGTGGCAATTTCTTCGTTGATGGCATTGATCAGAGCGGTCATTGCCGCCTGAGAGATAAAGCCATTCTCGTCTTCACCGAGCTCCTGATAGACTTCCGGACGGTCCACGACCTCATCCCAGTCAACAGACTTTACATCGATGCCAGCATCGATCAGCTGCTGGATGTAAGAGGCAACCGCTTTTTCGGTGGGAATCTTTGCATCCGAGAACGCAGTGGGATCCTGGTTGAACGCAGTGGTATACTGGATCGCACCAACGGCACCCTCTTCGCCACCATAGGTGACCAGATAATCCTGGGAGCGGTTGGGAAGGATCGTCTGCCGCTTCTGGATGGAATCACGGATTTCTTCCAGGGCATACGTCAGTGTACGACTGTTTTCGTCCGCCATGGATTCCCGCACGGCATCAAACACGGTAATCGGGAAAACGTGTTTGTAGTCCTCACTGGGAGGACTCGACTGATTGGGGTCGACCCAAGTTCTACTTTGGATAATTTCATTACCAAGCAGACCCATATAAATTCACTCTCCTTTTTAGATTTATATTAAATGAAAAGTTCCCTTTCTTCTGGTCGTTGGTTTTAACCAGATAATAAGGTGGCTATACCATTTAATATATTAAAAGGATGGTGCGTGATTTTGTCGACAGCCAGGGAGTTTCCGATTCGTCCGTTTGAACGTTCGGCCTTCTATCAGGTGGGAGAATGGGTCCGATACCGTGGGTATTTTTGTTACATGGAACGAGCAGCTTCCGGGGAGGAACTGGAACGTACCTGGATGACGAAAGAACAGCCATGCTTGGTAAGTTCTTCGATTGGCGATCCAGGTCCCGTAGGTGATCCCGGTATCCCAGGTTGATACGATTGCCCAACGTTTGTCAAAAGAAACAAGAACGCAATGTATAACATACAAAACTACTAGTAGTATGGTTTTTAAATCAAATTAAAGGAGTGAATTCACGTATGAGTATTCAGACAACCGATCTCGGTAAAGTAATGGTCACACCCCGGGGTGAATACAACGAAGCAACACAGTACTATGAGCTCGACATCGTGTCCCATCAGGGCAGCAGCTTCTTGGTCGTTGCGGACTGCATCGGTGTAACTCCTGCCGAAGGGGATGAACACTACCAGCTGTTGGCCAAGAAGGGCGATCTGGGTCCGCAGGGTCAGAAGGGTGACAAGGGTGATCAAGGTCCCCAGGGTCCGCAGGGCAATCCCGGTACTCCTGGGCAGCAGGGTGAAAAAGGCGATAAGGGTGATCCCGGCAAGTCGGCCTATGAGATTGCTGTGGATAACGGGTATGTAGGTACCGAAGAGGACTTCAACGATGCCATTACCAACATCACCATCACCACCGATAAGGTGCTGGCGTTTGGTCCGCAGACTGTTGCCACTTCTGCCTGGACTGCCGATGATACCCAGACCGACTACGGGTTCCGCGCTGCGATTCCTCTGGAAGGGATCACCGTGTACTACACCCCTGATGTCCGTTTTAGTGTGGATGATGCCACCAGTGGGATTCTGTCTCCCGTAGCCACTTCCTACGACGGTGGTATCTATATCTATGCTTCCGAACAGCCGGCTGCTGAGGTACAGGTCGAGAGCATCGTGTGTACCTTCGTGGAGGACTACACACCTCCCGTGGAAGAGCCTGAACAGGAAGAGGAAGCTGGGGAAGAGACCGAAGAGGAAACTACTCCCGAACAGGAAGAAACTGAAGAAGAAACTACCGAAGAGGGTACTGTATAAAGGAAAAGAAAAGGTTGGGAGGCGTGGATGCCTCCCAACTATTATTTATTTACGTTAAAATAAAAATAGTATAGCCACGCCTTCGTGTGACTATAACTATTATCTTAGATAATAGTTATAGGGGCGCAGCCCCGTCGTTCGAAAGGAGGGCACCTATACTATGAATGGACGAACAAATTCACCTGTAAATCTCGGTGGTACGATGCAAGTTCCACTGGATTCGCCAAATGATTGTTCTATTACACCAGGTGATGAAACTATTCGAATTACATATACAGATCCTGAAGACAAATATGCAGTTCCAGTTGGTCAAACATCGTCTGATGACGGATCATATCAAGCAGTTTCAGAATTTAATAAATCAATCATTATACGTAAAGAAGGATCTGCACCAATAAATGAAAACGACGGCGTGCTTGTAAATACTTCTCTGACCCGTAATCAATATAAATCGGATCCGTTTGTCGATGAAGGGTTGACGAATTATAGTGAATATTTTTATTCAATATACGCGGTAAACAATTCTGGCATATTCTCGAGCCCTGCAATCATACATACAACTCCTCTTTCGGGAACAAGAATAAATACCCTTGCAGAAGGTACTATTATCCAAGTTTATGAAAATAATGTATTGGTTCCTTTTATTATTGGGAAGCATAATTATGAATCCGGTTTAAATGGTGCCAATAGAACTATACTGGTGCGGCAAACCGCTCACTCAAATCGACAATATAATGCCAATGTTTCAGCTAATGATGCATCGATTTATTTCGACTCCGATCTTGCAAATTGGTTAGATACAGAGTACATTATGCTCTTTTCAGCAGACCTGAGAACAAAAATTGGAAAAACTAAATTTAAATATACAAATGATTATAGAAATGAATCTAGTTCAAATACATCTATCATGGAAGCATCATCCTTCCTATTGTCGATTGTTGAAACATGTCCATATAACAAATGGTATTATGACATGGAAGTAGATAATAATGCTCATGTTAATCGCAGAGAGGGTTCCGAGTTTGCAATAGCATCACAATTATCAACTCTAAGAAATGTGTGGACTAGAACTCCACACAATTATGGACATGCTGGTACTGGATATTGCATCGGCATTGATAATTCTGGAGACGCTACTTACTTTTTTAAATCTGATGAGTCACATGGTGTACGTCCTTGCTTTACTATTCCTGGGGATTCCACGATTAACGGTGAAGGTGTATTAATTGAAAGATGGGCATGATTGCCCATCTTATTTTATTGCATGTCCTATACAAAATCCAAAGTGTACAAAGCCAAGGGATTGTCTATTCATTGCGACGTTATCATGTTCATTCGTACCAGCTGCATCTACATAGTAAACACACATCGTATTCGTGCCAGCTTTATATGATCTGGTATAATATGTATAAGCCTTTCCAGATCCATTGTTTCTACGTTTAATCCGGTTTGATGCAGTTGCGTAATAGGGATACATTGATCCTTCGCCAGGAACATCGTTTAATGGATTAAGTCCGAGCTCTATCATTGCTGGTAGAAATACTTGTATAGGCATGTGTTTAATCGAATCATTAAAAGCATCCCCGTATCGCAGATTGATTGTCTGAATATGACTACGCACGGACGAATCTATTCCGGGCAATAATGTATTTATGAACCAATCGCAACATGGACTTTCTCCCCAGGAGCTATAATTCATGAAGTTAATTAAATCCTCGGAGCACACGGCAGCCATGAGGTTCTTTGTGAAAAATGTGATAACAGCAGTTCCGCCACCTATGAGAGTATCATGATTGAATCCTCCGATAATACACGTAACCGTTTCATTCAGGGCAGTGATATCAATTTCATCGCCAACATTCCACAGTGATTGTGCAACTCCCTGTGTGCATGCAGAATCGATCTGTTCCCAGCTATTGTTTGCCAATACCGGATCCCATTCGATTGGTGTAATTCCACCACTGAAAGCTCCATCGCTATAAGTACCTGCAGTATTGTAAGCATAGGCAGCATAATAGTACGTCACACCATTGGTTACACTGGTATCCTCAAAGATGGTACTCTGGTACTGATTTCGTGTCGGGTTGGTACAGACAGTTACACCATCGGAGGGAGAGGTCGGTTGACTTCCTTCTTTACGAACGATCTTCGTATAGGACCACACAGACACCAACTGATCCGTATCCTCCATCTGTTCTCCCTCGGGAGTGGCATACTTATCCTTTGGATCTACCCAGGTGATATCAACTTTCGAGTTTCGAGCTTCACACAGAAAAGATGACGGTGGATCCAACGGGATCCCATCGCCGAGTATCGTCATCGTAGAATTGTTGTTGGAGTTGGTTCTACCATTCATCTTGCATTCACCTCCCACAACGCGTTGAAGGATCCTAACTATTATCTAAGATAATAGTTAGTCTCACATCGAGGGATGTGGGATGAAACTAACTATTGTGTAATGGAATCATTTGGAATATCAGAATCTGTTAAATTCCTAAACCCCTTACAATGAATAGAATAGAGCCCTTCCATGGGCTCTATTCTACTTTTCTTCGCAAAATCGTATCTTCTGTGGTTTTGATGATATATTATCTCTGTGAATAGATAGATCGATATAAATACAAATAGGTCTATCAAAAATTTATTTGGAGGAATTTTATTATGGCTACCAACACTGCAATCACCACCATCAACACGAACAACAACGAAATCACCTTCGAGGCCAACTGGGATCTGTTCATTATCCCCAACCATGCCGTGTCCCTGCTCGATGAGTACATGTCCCTGTCCTATGCCAAGAAACAAATCCAGGCACTTTCCGAAATCGAAAAAGCAAACAATTGTATGATCAGAATGAAAGACCAACTGATTCAGGTGTGGTACTGCAACGAGCAGTGCGACAATGGTGTCAATCACGATCCGTACGTTGTAGACCAGGACGGAAGAGAGTGGAACATCTCCTTCAATCTCAAAGAGTACCTGCCGGAGCCAATCGTACGGGAGCTCCATGAGGGTGAAACATCCGTCATCAACATTCCTGTCACCTTGAAGTATTATGATGTTGAGACCAAGAACAAGGAACGTCGGAGTGCGATCATGAAAGCACACATCACTCCGAAACAGAAAGCGTACCGGTACCGTGAGTTCGGTACCTTCGAAGAGACTCTGAAACGAGTTCTGCTGTAACAAAATAATTTACTATATCAAATACTAAAATTGGAGGATTTTATCATGTTGACTACTACAAAGACCACTATGACAATCGAACACGGCAATGTTGTCATCGAGACCAATGACATCTACGACATCGAATTTGAAATGTATTGGGATATGTTTATTGTTCCCAACCAGTATTCTCCGATGAATAAAAACTCATTGGAATACTACAACAACCGGCGGTTGTTCAGTGCATTGACGGAACTCCATTTCCTCAATGGCACATTCCCGAACTTTGACGATCGCACGGTGATGGTTTGGTATACCAACGATCTCACCCAGAATCTCGTGGACCATATGATGCTGTTTATCGTCAATGGGAAACATTATATTGCACGTCTGAAGACTCGTGACTTCCTCACGGAGTCCATTGCCCGGATGTTCCATGAGGGTGAGACCACAACCCTGAAGATGGTACTGGAGCTCGACGATCCCGATGGTAAGGATCTGGAGGTTACCATGATTGCTCACATTACTCCGCGGCAGCAGGCCTATCGGTACGCTTCCTTTGGTACCTGGGATGATGCTCTGGATTATGTGACAAAATAAAAAATAAAAATAGAGGTGGATTCACTCCACCTTTATTTTTTTATTAAAACCGATGGGTGAATGAAAAATCATGCTGGAGTTTTACCGATGCAGAAACCGAAACAAACATATGGCGTTACATTATTTGCATAATTAGTTATTCCGCCGCTCGCATTTACAGAACAACTCACTAGTTGTTCCCATGACATTCCTTGGCTGGAAACTCTAGTACTACCTAAAGTTGTGGTCATCCAAACTTCACGTTCATTATCTTGATTATATTTTATGCAATTTGATTGAGTTGAAAAATATGGCCATTGATCATATCCTTCAGTTGGATAATCATATGTACGATTGTCGTATGATTTTCCCTTTATTTCATGAACTGGAAATCCAAACGTATATGAATTATACGTTCTTGATTCCCATCGTTCGCCACCGTTTGTGTATTCATCATTAAACTCTTCATATGCTTTAACTTGTGGCATATAGCTTCGGATTGATTGGTCAATTGCATTGTATACTAAATTTATTACACAATTTCCATATCCCATTTCACTAAACCAGGTGGGGCTACTATTGTAATCTGGTCTGGGGAATACCGTTTTACTAGCAAATGTTATTGCTGCTTTGCCGGAATCATCCGATACATCCATGACATTAAAACCAATAATTGTCAATGTTATTGTGTCGAGTATAGAACCCAATGTGATATCAATCTCATCACCGATATTCCACACACTGGAAGCAATCCCTTCATTGGCGACATCGTTGATTTGTTCCCATGTATTATTGGCCAGGATCGGATCGTATGATTTCGGAGTACCACTTCCAACTGCTGCACCACTGTAGACATCGTCTGTGTTACAAGTGAATGCTGCATAGTAGTACAACGTGTTGTTGATCAACCCATCATCCACATACGCACTGCTCTGATATTGATTGCGGGTACTGGAGTCTGTGACGAGATCCCCATCGTTTGGACTGCTGGGAGCACTTCCCTGTTTTCGAACAATTCGTGTATATGCAAATTGAGATACTAGCTGATCACCTTCATCGGTGATCTCTCCTATTTCATCGGCATATTTATCTTTGGGATCTGTCCATCTCAACAGGCATTTCCCATTATCGGGTGTCACCGTGAAGTTACTTGGGGCTTCGAGTGGAATCACTCCACCCAAAGAACCATTGGATCCACCACCCGTGACGTTCGTTCGTCCATTCATAGTATTCACCACCCCGACACGACGAGCGTGTGTGAACCTAACCATTATCTAAGATAATGGTTAGTATACATCGCGAGGTGTATGGGGCGACGAGCCCCAACTTATTTTTTATCCATCCCGGCATCATATTATATAAAGAACATTCACAGGAGAGGATGATCAGAATGAAATTTGAACACGAAAAAGACAAAGGCAATTATATTGCAACCGATCGAACAACCGACTCGCATCTGAATATCCAATATAAATCCCCCTTCTATACGTACAACCCGAACACATCTTATGTTTCCCTTGGGGATAGTCCCATTAACGACGAGGAATCCTCGAATGGTGTATTGGTATCCAAGCAAGCTTTATTGGGACTGCTAGATTCCTATATCCATACAATCCCGGACTATAACCAGCATATCATACAGACCATTCGCAATTCTATTGCTCTCATGCCGTCCGGAGTCAACGGTTCAACCTCCGATGGATATCATACTTTTGACGAATTGTATGAACACCGAACAGTTCTGTTCTCCGTGATCTGCAATTCCCATACAGACCTTGCATGGAAGAGCCGTCATCACCACGATGGTACGATGTTCGATGACATGTTCATCGCGGGCATCAAAACTCCCGCAGGCCAATGTACCTATCATTGTGAGAATCAGTATTGGGATCTGTTTCGTGTACCGGAACTGGAACGAGCTCCCGAGTTCGATGGACACACCCCGGAGGATGTATTGCAGCGTATCCAGTCGTTATAAGAAAAAAGATGCTAGTTGGTTGACAATACACTAATGATTCATCAAACTATAGTGATAAGATAGGGAACGGTATCGTTTTTTGAAAGAGAAAGAAGTAGGTGCCAACATGGCACCTACTCGTATTTTACGTAAAAAATGACACTTATTGGGTGGTAATCCACCTAACTAATATCTAAAGATATTAGTTAGATTGATGGCGGTTCCGATCGATCTTTGAGAAAGGAGGAATGGGTATGAATGGAAGGACAAATGTGACCAATTCCACCTCGCTCGAAATATTGGAAATTCCATTAAATCCAGTAACGGAATTACATTCTCAATTGAAAACCGATGTAATCGAACTCATGTGGACGGATCCACTGGACAAATATGCAGACGATCTTGGTCAGATCACAGATGAAGGAGACCAGCTGGTTTCTGAATGGGCGTATACTATCGTTGTTCGAAAGATCGGAAGTCAACCGAATGGTCCAAGCGATGGAGAAGTAATTACGACTTCCACGACCCGAAACCAGTACCAGTCATCTCCTTACACGGACAGTACCATCGTTGCTGGAAATACGTACTACTATGGAATCTATGCATGCAATACTGCTGGAATTTACAGCGAAGGTGTTTTCACAGAAGGATATACGCCGGTGCAATATGATCCGATTCTCGGAAACAATTCGTGGGATGTCATTGACGATGCCTGCTCCAAAGGATTGGAACAGAGTCTGTGGGCAGTCGGTGACGAGATCGATATTACAGCAATGGGTGAGATCCTAACCTGTGTTATTTTGGATTTCAATCATGATACTCTTACTGATGGTAGTGGTACGGCCAGTATCACATTCGGATTGAAAAACCTGATGAGCTTCTTAAATCCACAACAATTCACTGGTGATACTTTCTATGGAGCGACTTCTGGGATGCGGGGTTGGTACGACAATACGCTGTATCCTGGAATAGAGGACTCATTGCGATCCAAATTAAAACAGGTCACAAAAACTTCAGTGAATCAGATATGGCGAGTTACTGTTAATGAATATCCAGGAGGTACCTCTATTTCATCCTCTGCATACTTCGGGTCAAAAACAACTGGAAATTGCTATGTATTTCCATTTGCCGCCGTTGAAATAAAATCAAACATAGAGTCATCGCCTGGACAATATGAGCGTGGACTTGATCAGGGAGGAACACACTATCCATACTATACGACAAATGCAAATCAAGTAAAAAGAATGAGTAATGGTACCGGTGCTGCGACTACGTGGCATCTTCGTGATTATACAGAAACTACCGGAGACCGCTCAGGCGAAGGTGTTATATACGTTAATTCATATGAAACACTATTATCTTCCCACTTTCTTGATGGTGACAAGACTGTAAATACGTATGGGATTTGTTTCGGTTTCTGCATCGGCAAAATGATAGCATAATATAATTGATAGGCCCGGGTTGGGCCTATCTCATTTTTCACCGCAATAAAGGAGGATGCTATATAAACATCGAAGCTTACGCATCGTGATGTCTATATAACCTATATCTTAGATATAGGTTATATAGCATTGCGTTTCGCATGTTTTATATAGCAAATTCTTCTTGTAGGAGGTGAGAAGATGAACGGACGTACGAATAGTTCGGATGTTACGGTCACCGAAGTTATTGTGCAAGAAGGTGTATCCATTCCTCTGGAAGCTCCCACATCATTCAGTGGAACTTCTGGGGATGGGACTGCAACCATTACCTGGACCGATCCGTTGAATAAATATGCCGATCCGGGCGGAGAATTGGTGTCCGATTGGTCCCACGATATTGTTGTGCGGAAACAAGGATCCGCTCCTTCCAGCCCAAGTGATGGTGTTCAGGTTCTTCAGACAACATCACGAGATCAGGTTGCCAGTGAGCCCTATGTGGATTCCGGATTGACGAACGATCAGGAATACTATTACGGGATCTATGCATACAACCAATTTGGCTTGGAATCCGAAGCATTAATTGGATCTGTAATTCCTACATCTTTTGGGACCATTACTTATACTCGAACTATTAATACAGGAGTTGATACAGACGGTTCTGATGGACAACCTCTATTCACCGCATCCAATGACGCAATCGGATATATTTTCGTTTCTACCGGCATGCCGCCCCAGGTCAACACAGGAAAAACAATTAACGGCGATTTGGTGTTATCCAATTATGATCATTCTCCCTATTTCAGATTTGGTAATTATGCTATTCTCGGTACCAGTACAATCATATTTGGCGCCAGTGATGTCAATGATTATACCAAATATATTATAAAAATTGACGGAAATTCCGTAATTACGCAGATTCGAGAATCTGATAATACGGGTACTACAGCGGATGCAAATCATCAAGCAATTTACCAAGAGACAAGATCTGGATCGGTCACACGATATGATACGAACCTGGTAGCTAGGTCCGTTGGTTCTACTCGGAGCTATTCATGGGACCATGCATCCCTGAGCCACAAATACTATGCAATGTTCACTGGATATGCGGATGGTTCGAATAGTGATGTTGGATACGTGTATGACGTAAATGGCACCCGTAAACAATTCAGTACCCCTCTTTGCCGTGGATATGCTTCTTCAGCTTCATGCTGTGATGAATATATGCTGGTTTTTGGTGGTTCTGAATCAGCAAGCAGTCGTGTCGATTCCAATAAATGTTATGCGATAAGTGCGGATGTTGTTGTGCAGCAATTAGCAGATCTTCCTGATGTTTTTGCATATGGCCAAGAGAGTAACATTCAAAGTCACAAACTTGGCATAGTCCTGCATGACCATCTGACAGGTAATCATCAAGTATGGCAAGTTGCATACTACGATAAACGACTAACGTTTCAAAATACAATCACGAACGGCTGGCTTAGCTATGTCGATGGTTCGGAAAGAAGAAATATCCGTGTTGGAAATTACCTGGCATTCAGAGGTAGTAGTGATCAGATTGGTTACCTCAAAGGCCAGAAATACCTTCACATTTACGAAAACCCATAACAGGTAGAAAAGGATGAGTGAATGCACATTTTAAAAATTTATGATGAAAAGACTCGGATGTATCCATCCGGTAAAGTTGCCACAAAAGAGGTGGTATATGCAGATTATCCGGCTGTGAAAGTATTCACCCATGTGATTGAGACCGATGAGAACGATGAGATTATCTATGCCATCAATAACCTGTCGGCTCTTCGTACTTCCTATGGGATTGACAAATCTCTCGATGCCCAGCAGGCTGTGGAAAAGATCCAGGAGATCATGAATACACCTCCGGAACCCGTTGAGGTAGAACCCTCTGCAGAAGAGAGAATTGCTGCCTCTTTGGAATATCAGAATCTGTTGTCTATGTAAAAAAGATTATCCGTATCCGGGGAATTCCCCGGATACCTTTCTTTCTTTTTAATCACAATAATGTATAGTACCGGTCCATCTACAAGATTTCACGATTTCATGCAATAACATTCATTCCCGAATCTACTGCGATAGTGTTTGGTAGAGTGAAAGCGGGGCGAGAACCTTTAGAACCATCGGCATCATCAGTTTCGGGCTGGCCATCAAATCTTACAGCCAGAACACCTCTAATTAGTAGTTTATATGGTGTGCGAGTCCATTGAGCTGTAGCTCGCCCGTTGAAATAAGCACGTTTCAAAGTACTGGCAATTGGTAAAGCAGAGCCTTCTGAATTAATGTTGTTATTGCCGTAAGATTCATCTAATTCTGTTAAAGAAACAATGAAGATTGCCCTTTCCAGTGTAGTAAGCTCATAGTCATGATAGCCAGGAGTGTAATAAAATTTAGTTGTGCCGATGTGGCTACGAATACTAGTACTAAGCAAATTTATATAAGAGCTATTCAGCCAATTATCAATGGTGCTTGTGGCATATGTGTTCAAGTTGCTACTATTCCACACGCGCAAGTCATAAATGTTCTTTCTCACCACCAACTCCCTCCCCTCGCCGTTTAGGCTCGGTTCATAGGAGTGCTTGGCAAGATAGAATTCCACAGGAGCCCCATTTTCAAGAATCTTGATAATGGTCCCTTCCGATAGCTGTGACAATGGAGTACCTGCTTTTGGAGTGACACTGCCAAATGCCCCTGTACTGAATAACCCAGCAGTATTACAGGCAAACAATCCATAATGATACAGGGTATCATTGATCAATCCACTGTCAACATAGGACGTACTTTGGTACTGATTTCGCACATCGCTCGATACTATAATAACACCATCGTTTGGTCCACTCGGTTGTGTATTTTCTTTTCGTACGACCCTGGTATGATCCCATTGGGATACAATCGGGTTGGGAGATTCTGCAACCTCTCCCTCGGTGGCAGCATATTTATCCAAAGGATCCGTCCAAGTCAATTCGACTTGTCCATCCCCTGCACTTGCAGATACATCTGTGACAGGATCGAGAGGAACTTCGACCTCGAATCCAGTCGTATTGTTGTTTGAATTCGTTCTTCCGTTCATGCCGTACTTCCCCTCTCGCTCGAAAAATCGATACGACGGCTCTAACTAATATCTAAAGATATTAGTTAGGCACATGAAGTGCTGGAAATACGCCAGGTGCCAAGCCGGCACCTGGTCTTTTTATCGATAAAACGATACTTTCTCCCTATTTATTCACATTGTTTGCTGAATTGGAAAAGTTGCTGTATCATACCGTCTATATAAAGACATAGACGAAAGAAGTGATTGTAATGCCCGAGATGCAATGTCCCAAGTGCATGGAATACAATACCGAAATCATACCAGCTCCAGTAGAGCACTATATTTGTAAGAATCCGAATTGTGATCCAATGACCATGGGTGCTACCCAGTTCCAGCAGGTGATCGATGACAAGATCCATTTTCCGTACAATCAGATGTTTGTCAATCGGACGTTGAATTCCTTCTATCGGAAGCCCTATCTGGAAGTAAAACCGGTTGGACTCAACGTGACACAATGAAGTTTACTTTTTGCGTACAAGGTTCATGATAACACACGTCCCTTTCTTTTTTATAGGCAAAAAATAAAGGGGATTCTCTCCCCTTTATTTCTTGTCTTTCGGTTTTCTCACTGGCATTTTCACGCGTGGGTTTTCGGTAAACGTGATCGTACTGTTCTTGGGTTTGGTTGGGATCTCGATGGGTTTTGGTTGTTTACGCTTTTTGAAACACATATTGCATTCCTCCTTCTTAAGTAGAATATATCATTAACGAATATAGTAAATAAAAAGCTCGTCATTTTATTGGAAAGGAAGGAAACGATTTCCTATGATGATTCTTGATTTCATTATACAGTACTGGGATAGTATTCTCATCGTCATTGCTTTCATCATCCTGATATTGGTGTTGATCAAACGCGGTGAGACAGTGATTCTGAAACAGATTCTGTTCAATCTCGTGACGAAGGCAGAGCAGATGTATGGCGATGGGACTGGAAAGCTGAAGTATGCCGCTGTTGCCGACTGGTTGTACCAACGCATTCCCGTCGTACTCAAATTCTTGTTTACTGCCAGGGATATCGAACATATGATCGAGTCTGTCCTCGAAGCTGCAAAGATAGCTTGGGGTACCAATGACAAATTGTTGACGGCTGGTACGACAGCGAATGCCGCGACTACAATCGTAGTTCCAGAAGGAAGCAAAGTGGCGGACGTTGTGAAAGTGGAAACTGTTCAGGTGGTGGATCCTGCAAAACCTACCGAATAAAACATAAGAGAGGGAGAGGATCTCCCTCTCCCTTCTTATTTTTTCTTTTCGTCTTTCTTCGTATCTTTCTCATCCTTGAGCAACTCATCGAGGTTGATATTGTACTTCTTCTGAAGCTCCTCGTTCATCGCGCGGTTGATCCGCTTCTGCATATCAGAGAAATTGTTCAGATACTCGTTGAGTACATCCCGTAATCCCATCATGTCCTCTCGCAGTGCTTTCTTGGTCTGTGCCGGAATGGACGGATCCTTGAGATCGGTTTCGTATTCCTTCAGCAGAGCATAGATGCGATGGAGTTCCGTCTTGTGGACATCGCGAATGGATCGCATGGTCATCTGTGCGATGGCTTTCTGTCGATCCAACTCTTTCTGGTACCAAGAATTGTTTCGCTTGTCATCGTCGCTCGACATCTTTCGTAATCCACGCATCAGCGGCACGCCGAGACCATACATCCGTGCGAAGTTATCGGCAAACGCCTCACTGTTTCCAAACCGACTGAAGTCATTCTTGTCGAGACGGATCATGCTGCGGATGTGATCGATCATCTTTTGGACTTTGCCCTCTGTGTACTTCCCATGGGTCAAGAAATCCATGATAGCCTGAATGAATCCCTTCTTGGGGACATCCACACTCTCTTGGAAGGAATCAGAGGAATCTAGATGCACCAGACGAGCCAGCATCGCAATGAAACCTTTCTTCTGGGTCTCCTTCTCTTCAATCTTGTTCAACGCATTCTTCCGGTCCAGCATGTATTTGCTCAAGGCATTCGCATCGTGATATTTGATATCGTACCACGCCGGATCGATGGTGTGACCAAATTCGTGTAGGAGAATGGCAGTCAGTTCTTCGGGCTCGAGTGCCTCAAGGATGCCGTATGTGAGGAGGATGTCCATTCGAATCGAATGGGTGCTGTCATAAAAGCCATTCTTTGACACCAACCCGTCGATGGGATACCGTTTCTCCGAAGAGACACCGGCATTCATAACACGCTCCACGGTCTTTGTGACGTATACATACTCGACAGGTTTGATGATGACATCCCGGAACCCAAACGTGTCCTTGAGGACATCCTCAAACTCTTTCATGGTTTGGGATTTCCAGAACCGCTTGTACTTATCTCGGTCGTCGTTGTTCGGATTGATCACTTCTTCGGCTTCCTTCTTCACCTTGGTGAATACATCGATGATCGGTTGAATGCTCTTCCGTCCATTCTCAAACACGGCCTCGGTGTAGTACATGTTGTCATCGATGTACTGGTTGCGCATGTCTGTATCTTCCACAAAGGTACGTACCCCAAGAGGATCTAGATCGAAGAGCTCCCAACCGGTCTCTTCTTCCAGAGGGGTTCCCAGTAGGTCCTTGTCATACATTGTATCATGCTCCTTTACAGTAGATAGTAAAACTCAGCATCTTGCTATTTAAAGAAAGGTGGTTTTCTGTGAGTATTCATAAGCTCATCCAAGAGGCGATGGAAAAGCATAAGGCAAAGATCGAGTTGACGCAGTGGGCCGTCATCTCCTCCTTTGCATCCATGGTATACAGTGACTACATATACCATTTCGTGCAGAAACAACATCCTACCCCACACGTGCAAGTCCCTGCAATTTCCAACCTCAAACACTTCCTCTCGAAGGACGGTAAATTCCTCAAATTGGTTTCCCAGTCGTTCTTCGAGAAACTCATGCAGGATCCCTTATTCAATTCCTACATCACACTCTTACCGGAATTGGAAATGTTCCACGGGGACAACGTGGAGATCATGGAGACGATTTTTGATCTCTATATCCTGCCCAATGTCTCTCGCCATATCCCGCATGTGATCTCCCACAAGTTTCAATTGGAAGATCCCTCTAAGTTATCCTTCCGGGAATCGGTGGATATCCCCGTGATGGAACTCCAATCGGAAGAAGAGTATGACCAGCACATCACGTATCTGGTACGAGAGTTTGTGTTGCAACTTCTCTTATTATGCCCCACGTTGCAACGGGAATCTGTTGTGCCGGAATCCAACTATGAGTTTTTGGTACAACCCACTGAGATCCTCTCGATCAACTCTGATGTGGCGATTTGCCCCATCCACTTCACACCGTCGATCTGGGAATCCTCTCCGAAGCTCCTTGCAAAGATCAAGTTTGTCACCAACACCGAACGATTCCCCAACGAGGACCAGTCGTATCAAGTGAAGACGAATGCATTCAATCAGGTCACGCTTACAACGTTGGAATCTGTTGAGACACTGGTGCAACGCATCGACCCACTCGGAGAAAGGTGATTCTTGAAATCATATATTCTCTATATAGAAAAGAGACAAAGGAGGTTTGGTCTTTGTGGGAGTAATACAAGAAACGATTCAACGCATTCTAGAGAGTCTATATGCGATGGATCCATCGTTGCGAGATCATGCAGAGAAAGTGGAGAACGTGGTCAAGGCGATGGTCAAAGGACAACTGACCGATCCGAGTGTGATCATGGACAACAACGTCGTGGGTGCTAACCGGACGATCTCTCTGACGGAACTCTGTTCCTATATTGACACGGAACAACCAGTCGTAGCAGGGAATGCCACATTCTATGCACAGCCGTCGGAACTACGATCTCCAACATCCAACATGCTGTCGTCGTTGAAACGAAATCGGAAGGCGACCAAGAAGAAGATGTTTTCGTATCCCCCGACATCTGATGAGTACATGTTGCTGGATCTCGACCAGATGAACCAGAAGGTCATCATGAATGCCGACTATGGAGGATCCGGTACAAAGACAGCTGCGTTCTATACGCCATACAATCCGCCAGCAACCACCCTGTTGGCACAGTCCATCATCACCACGATGGCAGCTCTGTTCGAGAGCTTTCTGGGGAACAATCAGAAATTCTATTCCCTGCAGGAGTTCTTCGATTGGGCCCGGGTTGTACGACAGAAAAGCAAGTTGGAGGACTGGGTGCATCGTCCGACTGCCTATGAGGTGAAACAGCGGATTCATGATCATTTCATCGAACCCAACCCCAACGACTTCCGTTGTGTGGATCTGTATATCGATCACCTGAATAGCGAGGAACTCGCGTGGATGTATTATGCCAACAACCTGAACCAGTTCATCGCGGATCACGTGAAACCACAGAACTTGCTCTCGGCTATCCTGACAAAGCTCCCGAAGATGGAAGCCGCAGAGAAAGAGGTCCCTCCCGAGTGGCGAGAGAAGTTCCAGAGTGTATCTGACTACAACAAGTTTATGTCCAAGGAAATGTTTCTGGATCCGTATTCGCCGCCGCCGTGTATCCAAGAAGAGATGACCACATTCGTGGAGATGATGACGAAGTACATCTATGTCGAGTATCTGACACCGGATTCCATTGTGCGGTTGAACAATCACAAACGGAACACCGTCCTCTTGGTGGATACCGATTCCAATATCATCAACGCCGATCTCTTTGTGAACTTTGTGACGACGAAGATCTTCCCCGGACAGTCGTTTGGTCGACAGCCCATGTACAACGATATGATTCTCGTCAATGTGATTGCAGCTACACTCGATCGTTCGGTTGCCAAGACGTTGGATTTCTATGGGCGGTGCCACAACATGGACGAGGCTTCCCGTGCAGAACTCACCATGAAGAATGAGTTCATGTTCCGTCGCCTGTTCCTGATGGAAGTCAAGAAACGGTATGCTGCCTCCATCGTGTTGCGAGAGGGCAATATCAACGTTCCCTTCAAAGCGGAGATCAAAGGCATGGACTTTATCAAGGCAGGGATTGCACCGGAGGTCGAGAGTAGGTTCAAGGATATCCTGTGCAAACACATCCTTTTCTCGGATACGCTGGAACTCCATGAGGTGATGGCGGAGATCAAGTCGTTTGAACGGGAGATCTATGAGACGACCAAGAGTGGGGATAGCAAGTATCTGAAACAGGCACAGTACAAGCCACTGAATTCCTATGCGACGAAGATCAATGCCAATGGGGAGAAGGTGTCCATGGGATGGTCCAACCAGGTCTTCCGAGGATCCTTTATCTGGAGTGAACTCAACCCCGAGCAAAAGATCAATGTGCTCGATCAGGTGAAGATCGTGAAGCTCAACGTCAGCAAGCCCTCTGATTTGGATGTTATCAAGGAGGACTATCCAGAGATGTATCAACGGATTCTGGATGTGGTGTATATCAATGGATCTCCGGAGATCAAACGACAGGGAATCAAGACAATCTGTATTCCGGTCAATCTGACGATTCCCGAGTGGATGCGTCCTCTGATCAACTACGATATGATTATCTCGGATATCATTTCGTCGTTCCGTTCCATCCTCGATGCACTGCATCTGCAAGAGGTGACGTATAAGACTGCCACCGGGAAAGCTTCCACGACAAGCTGTATGATTAGCCTATAAAAACCATCGCACAAACGAACATAAATGTACTAGCCTAACAGAGAGGTGATACGTATGGCAGTAGATTCGAGTACGAGTGATGCGATTCAGCAAGCATTACAAGATGTAGAACATCTCGTTCGAGAGGAACCGATCCAAGAGGAGCCGCAACCTACGAAAGAGGTTGGGGTTCCTTTCCTCCATGAGGAGGACGGTGCAGAACTGAGCGATGCCGATCAACCGATCGATCTGCAACAGCTGCTCAAGGATACGACGTATGTGGGAGAAGTTCCCTACAGTACGATTACGGAATCCATCACAACCCAATTTGAGGATTATATCGGAACCGATGACAGCACGGATTACGTCGACATTTTCTATGATCAGCTACATTCCTCTTATCAACAGATGGAAGATGAGGATGAATACCACGATCAGAAACGAGAGATCTTAAACGATCTCCAAGATCAATTTATCTCATTCATGGCAACAGAGTTCGAACAACGGCTCGGGATCACGATTACTTCCGTAGAGGAGGAAGATATCCGCTATGAGGAAATTGAGGATATCCTGCGGGAGTGTTACACGTACTTCATCCTGTCCGCCCGGGAAAACTTCATGACTGCGATCACCAAGGATCTGGCACCGCATCTGACGGTCACAGAGGATGACAACGATTCGTCGTTGCAGGAAATTCAGACGTTGCTCTTGCGCTACTCCCCCATCATCACCACACTGACCCCGACCCAGTTTCTCCAACTCACGGATGGAGAAGCGATCCAGGGGTTCTATGAGGAGGATGCGATCGTGGGAAATTTTCTGAAGAAGTATGCGTTGAAGCTATACCAGTACTCGGAGTTTGAAGTGAAGTTGATCAACAACATCAGTTTGGCATCGATGCCGGAACTTGCCGATGGCCAACTGGAAGGATGAGAGGAGGTCCCATATGCCACAATATCCCAGCAACCGCACACAGACAGATACCCAGATTCGGAACTTTTATTCCGATGGAATGAGTTACATGAACATTCGGTTCTACAACATGAATCTCTCCTTCCATCTCAATCCGTTCATGGGAAAGGACAACAATGGACGCTCTCAATACAACATGCAGAACGGGGCACAGACCACCGTTAACTTTGAAGGCGCCTTCACGTTGTGGAAGACAGGGACAGACATCCTCGAGGGGAAACTCCAGGAGGTAACCGTTGTAATCCCTTGCTATGGCGATGCATCGATTAAGCTAGAGCGCAAAGGGACCGGTCCGAACATGTATGACACGATCTTCTCCATCACGAAGGCGGGTAACACCGTCCCCTTCAAGTTTTCTGTGACGCCCTATCAGGTAAAAGAAAACGGAACGATGATCACCAAATACCTTGACTCGGGTCTCGGTGCCTTTGTCAAGACGATCGAGGGATACCTCACGGGAATCAATGCCGATCGTCATCTGAATAAGTTGACCGATGACTTCATCAAGATCCAGAACCAGAAGCAACAGGAAGGGGCACCTGCACAACCCAATGCCCCACAGCAGAATCCCAACTATTCCCAGAACAACAACCGAGGGAACTGGAACCGGAATAACCGGTATCGGAACAATCGGTACAACAATTACCAAAACAATTCGAACAATGGATGGAATCAGAATGCCCAGAACATGAGCAACTATTCCCTCCAGTAACCCAATACAAGGGAATCGTACTTAAATCGGTTCCCTTTATTTTTTTATCGGAGGTCACGGAAGAACTATGACACCCATCCTGACCAATCAACCCTTCGATACAAATGCCTTTTTCTCCGGCGGTGCCGGTCTCTTCTTACAGTACCACGATGTGATCAAACCCACGTACCTGTATGCGGTCATCCAGATGATGATCACCAAACAGACGTACGGGCTGCCTGTGTATACCATCGAGAAGATGTCACAGCTTGCCACGGTGGAGTGGTATCTGAACCGACGATACCGAAACCCATTGCAACAATTGGATTTCAACCATCACGGAGAAAAAGAAAAATTGGATGCACTATTGAATCACATCTTGGAGGCGGACCCAACCATCTACAAGATGGCCCCTCCTCTTGCCGCCGTAAAACTGTTCCAAGTATACCGGTCGCAATACATGACGTTTCCGATCTATGTCTACGGGGAACATGTGGATCGCGGGATGAAGGAGGACGTGGATCGTCTCCTGTCGGGGATTCAACACAAACTCTTCACAGGCGATCTCCGGAAGGCCATCTCACGATGTGATCAAAATTTCACCTATATATTCTCAGACATAGAGTCCATGAAAAGTGCGGTCGAGATTTTAACCGGTACCTGCTCCAATGTGTTATTGACATCGGAGTACCGCTATAACAAACTTTCCGATCTCAGGTCCTATCGCTATAACCTACAAGAACTTGCGACCTCACACCCGTTTGTCAGAGTGGGTACCACGATCGCCTTTGACCCGGACTCCGTAACACACCTGTTTGATGCATTGACACAAGGAGGAGAGTAAAGAAGATGCTACAACTCACGGCCATAAAGCCCACCGATCGGTCCAAAGAAGTAGTAGAGCAAAAGCCGTACAAAAAGAACAAATTTCCGAACGGAGCCTCCTCATACTGGATCAGGTTCAAGTTACACCCCGAAGATGCTCGATTCTTCTCGATGCCGAAGACACTCATCATCAAATTCGATAAAGAACTCGATCATCTGAACAACGAGAACATCGCCGCACTCAACGAATGGCGTGTGACGAAGTTATCGTATTCCTCCTATCTGCCCCGCATGTGTGAAGAACTGAATTTCTTCGAAGCCATGTATGACCGAGAAGGAGAATTGATCACGGCATTGTTCCGTGTCAAGTATCTGATTGATGTGGACAATGTCTCGTACACCATGAAAAACTTCGATGCATTTAAAGACCTCGTGTACAAGACGGTGTTCACCGAATCCATCAAATCGAAGATCGTCCGAATGGTCGATGAGAACTACGTGGATGACATCGAAGCAGAGAATGTCAAAAACATGAAGAACCCGGATATGTTGTCAATCATGCAGAGAAAGAAGAAATCGTTGGAGTTTTTAAACTGCCACGTGAAGGCCATGCTCTGCGTATCCTTCTGTATCAAGATTCTCTCCTTCATCATCAACCACTTTACGGTGATGCGATCCATCAACCACCAAAAGAACATGGATCTCTTCTACCGGTTCTACGTTGATTCGTTTAACATCTTCGATTGGGATTTCTTGCTCTATAACAAGATCTACGCTTATATCGAAAACAAGTTAAGTTCCTCAATGAACTTCAACCGTTCCATCTTTGAACAACAGGAGATCAAATCGGTCTCGTAATCGGAATTAATTGCGGGGACCTCTCGTCAGACATTTATTACCAAATTCACACAGTGATGCGTGGATGGCTCATACTAATCCTATGAGGTATGGTAACAAGATAAATGGTAATCGAGACAATCCGCAGCTAGTCACACTACGATAGGAAAGGAGAGGAAGACCGTTGTCTTGGAACTATCGCACACAAATCAGTACTACCGATACCACCTATATTTGGATTGATTCACGTGATCCAGTACTCACTGACACATTTGTCACAGATCCCATGTACCAACAATATACCTCACCAATTCAGATCGTAGGTGAGTGTTCAACGACTATCCCATGGACTACTCTACAGTAGTCAACAGGAGTACGGCTACAAGCGAATGGTAGTGGGTGAGAACCCCTTAAATGGAAACATCCGACTTGAAGATATAGTCTCAACTTCCTATGAGAATAGGAGAAGTTCTTAAGAGAACTGCAGAGCGTTGCGAACTCTGTGAAGATCCTGCGAAGGAAAAGACAAATCGATCATCATCAACCAACTCTTGACACGGAACGTCATCATCGATAACTTCATCAAGTTCCAAATGCCACAAACCTGGAATGCGGCCAAACAACAACCGAACGAGCGTGTGTTGTCGTTCCTGTGCTCGATCATCAACACACATATCTCTATTTTCATTGTACAGGTAAACTTCTGAATGCCTGCCCTCTCATAATTGCGGGAAACCCCTTAGAGCCTGAGTCAACCGCAGTACCATGGTGACATAGGTACGTAGCAGTAGTTGTAACGGACTACGGATGGTAAAATCGATTCGGGATTGGGCAATCATACGCAGCTAATCAACTCGATATATTGTATCTGATTTACTTCTGCTCTGTGTGTTCCAATTTTCTAGGAGGCCTGATCAACCACCTATGGCAACTGTAATGGCAAAATGCAGCAAATGCAAAGAACTGTTTGAAATGGATGAAGAGCTCTATCATCATCGGAAAGCACACGATTCCAAAATCAACTGCCCTGCTTGTTTGGAGAAATCCCACATCAACAAATACAAGAAGGCGTCTGAGACGCACAAAAAGAATTGGGCAGCATATGATCCGGAAGCGCGGGCGCAACGTGTGAAGAATGCCAAAGAAGGTATTCATAACATGCCCGATGAGAAGAAAGCATTGCGATCTCTTCACTCCTCGATTGCAACGAGAGAGTATATGGCTTCTCTATCTGAAGAAGAGAAACAACGTCGATCTGAAATGACGTCAAAACAGATGACGGAACGCAATGCCAACATGACCCATGAGCAATACATCCATTATGCACAGGCGGTTGCGTTGACTACGAACGAGCGTGGGCCCAGCGATAAACAAAAACCCACGGTGAATGAACGAAACTTCATCGACGGCTATTTGGACAAGTATGGCATCCCGCATCGTTGGCAGTATTATAACACAACGGAGCACCCTGAGTTCAACACGTTGTTTCCAAATAATCCCGTTACCGGTGGAAAGTACGTCAATCCGTTCCACAAATGGGATTTCTATATCACTGGACCAGATGGTCCCTTCTTCTTGGATGTAGATGGATCAACACATTTTCACGAGCACGGTGATCTTATTCACCCACAAAGCAAATGCAAGTACAGTCGATATGAGTATGCAATGTTTAACGATTCACAACGGCCGTATCAACACGACGATCGTCCTGCATACATTATCCAAGTACCGAATGACGATATCAATGATGATTGCATTGTGGTCAATGTTACCACCAACCAGACTTGTCGACTTGGCGAATTCATGAAATACTTGAATATGCCTAAGGCGTTTGACAATCAACTTGATATGGCATTCACTGCGTCAACCAAATAATTTATCAATAGGGATACACAGAGTAGAAGTAAGTCAGATGCAATAGATTCGTAGTTGAGTGTTCAACGACCATCGACCAACTGCACCCATCGAGAAAATCGAACATGTGCGGTCAGTAGAGTACACCCTAAGTGATCGAGGGATGATTCTCTTGGACGGAGATCATGGTAACTGGAAACGAGAGGTACATCGAGATCGGTCACAGATCCGATGTAAAGATATGGTCTAGTCTACTATGAAAATAGTAGTCAACAAGGCTCCTTTACAGAAGCATCTTGTTGATGTGCGAGCAACGATCGCACATAAATAAGACGTTTCCGCAGAAATTTAATCGAGACAAGCATTGTACCGGATGCCGATGGCAATTCGAAAAACGATCGCTATCGGGCATCCAAGATGAAAGTAAACGAAGAACATGTGATCACGTGTACCATGGATATGCGTGACCTCACGAAGAAACTGTTCCAGAAATACGAGAGCGAAATAACCCCAGAGGAAATTGAATACTATCGAAAGAATCTCAAACCCAGTAGGCTCCATCAGTTGATGATTGAGATCTACTTCTTTAACTACACCAGTAGTTCCCAAGAATTTGCATTGTTGCGGAATGTGGACTGGTACAAACTGTTGCTGATCATGCGCAAGGATATCATGCGACGGTTCAACATCACCAAGGATACGTTACTCGATTCTTCGTTGGCACTGATCTTGACCGCCAACATCGAGGAGACACCTGTGGGTGAGAAGATGTATATCAAGGATACAAAATATCTGAAGAACGACCCGCTCTACAACGAGTTGGTGACGAAGTTCTATTCGACCATCGTAGACATCAACGAAGATATTATCAAGAAATTCTTCATCACGTTCGTCAATGCAAAGTACACCTTTGTGTTGTACGAGGAACCCGATATATTGGGACAGGAGATCAGCATCAACAAACGAGAATTGATTTCCGAGTTGGAGACATTCTTGATCATGGCCAACACCAACATCTCGTTGGAGAGCATGTTGTAAGAATGAGGCACAAAGCACAGAGACGGTGGATATCGGAATTTCGTTATAAGAAAGATCCGATATCCCATGTTCTGTGTTGTGAATACAGAAAGGGAGGTCAATGTACATTGGGTCGTATCAGGGGCAAACGTCCGACGGTGGCACAGTACCGCATCTTACAGAAACATGGGGTGGAGAACAACCGGGATTGGTTGTTGCAGACCATGCACTATTTGGGAGATGACGGGGATACATCGCCCAGTCGGAATCGAAACGTGACAACGCGATATGTCTTTGTCCATAAAGACACGGGAGAGGAGATGGTGATCGATGAATCACGGGCTTAAGGTGACCTTTGAACGTCGCAACCTTGAGACGGACTGTTATTGGGATTGCATCAATGAGCGAGGGTTTCTGATCAAAGAACCTCCGTATTCAGACGTCGATAAGACAATCCGAAACATGGATGGTCCCCGGTCTCCCCGGTATGGCACGACATACGGTGACACGAATGAGTTCATGGATCGGTACCGTTGTAAGTGTGGTGCCGTGGTCGGGGCTGCTTTTGAGGGCGAAATTTGTCCGAAGTGTGGCCAACCGATTCAATTTAAAGACGTCGATATTTTGTATACGGGGTGGCTTAATTTCTCGCCATATCATATCATCTCGCCTTTTAATTAAGGGCGTCTCCTCTAAATTGCGGGAACCTCCCCAAGAGCTCATACAACCGCGGTTCTGTAGCGATACAGAATGCAGCAATATCCGTAATGGGGTATGGGTGGTAATATCGTATGAGATGGGACAATCCGCATCCAAGATACTGCCATACAGTATCGGGTTCAACGACTATCCAAAGTCAATGGAATTGACGAGTAGAGTACTGCTGCAATTGCCAATGGCAGTGGGAAACGAGGAGCGTATGTGTAACCATACGAAGATATAGTCTCGACTTCCTATGAGAGTAGGAGGAGTTCATGCTATGGAAACCCATAGTTGAGAACCGCATCTGTGTTGCGAACAGATGTGAAGAACACGTTAATGTATCAACGGTTGCAGTCGGCCATCGGTCGCAAGAATTTGGAAAACATCATCGCCAACGACAACATCATCACGGCGAATGGACAGATCCGACATTACAACGATGACATCGAAGTGAAGAAAACAACGCTCCGGTATCACAACATCGGATTGAAAGAGTTTTACGATAATTACGAAGAGATCCTGGAGTACTTCAAAACGAAACGGAAGGACAAGGTGGCACTGATCGATCAGTTAATCCAAGACAAGGCCATTGTGTGGACCTCCAAATACCCAGTCTATTCGTCCGCACTTCGTCCCGAAGGAATCAACGTAGAATCGTATTTCTTCAGCCCGTTAAACCATATCTGACGGGGGTAAACTTCCTGAACTGCGGGAACCTCTTGTAGTGTCGTCTCACCGCGATTGTATAGCGATATGCAATGCAGCAGTACACGTAATGGTGTACGGATGGTAACAGCAGCCGACATAAGACAATCCGCATCCAAGTAGTCTATCTTTTATCAAGATAGCTACCGGTTCATCGACTATCAAAAGCTGAACAATCAGTGAGTAGAGTACCACTCGAAGCGACTGCGAGTGGGAAGCGGGAAGTACACTCCGTGTGTAATGATATAGTCACAACACCGAATATCGGTCTTCTGATGTGAAATTCATCAGTCGTCTACCGTGAGGTAGAGCATGCCATAAAGGTGGCGGCATGGGCGTGGCGTCCCATGTGAAGATTGTTTGGGATAAACAAATTAACCCTTTGACGAACATCACGATCAATCTGAAGAAGGCATCGGAGATTGAAATCCCACTCTATCTATATCAAGCGCAAACCCGTGTCAACGCGTTGTGGGATTTAAACTTCTCCTTGATCGATGCCAAACACGGATGGATTCGTGCCAACGTACTCGGGGGTGAATACAATTTCTCCAACCGGTCCGTCATTGTATTAAACCCCGAACTCCACATGGACGAAGTGGACATGTCGTACAAACAATTCTTGGGACAGTTCAAAGGCCACATCGTCCGACGGTTGATCATGGAGAAAGGATGGACCGTAACCAAAGCATCTAACTATCTCGCATCGAAGTTCAACTTCGACGAGGAAATTTACCAGATCATGCAACGGATTGTAAAAGAAGAACATCCCCGGATCATCATCAACAGAAATCCTACAATGTGTGGGATCCTACCGTGCTAATTGCGGGAACTACTCGTCAGGTTCTGACTACGAAATACCGATCGTAAGACCGGTATGGCAACTCGTAACAGGGAAGGTATCGTAACAATGTCAGAAATAGAGTAAACCGACGCAGCGAAGTAACCTAATCACCAAATAGGTTATGAGTTCAACGACTATCGAACAGCTTTCTGATGCGTTCCATACGGTCAGACAGTCAGTAGAGTACAGCCCAAATCGCCTACGGGGTTAGCGTATATAGGAGAGCTATATAGTAAGTCTATTAAATGGAAACGCCGGCAGTACGTCCCATACGTGCTGAGATATAGTCTCATCTCTACTGCGAAGTAGAGCGTGGTTTTTACAACCGGTACTGATGTTGCGTGTCAGTATGAAGATCCATGACAATCACCTTTGGCAGCATCCTCGAGATGAAAGTCCGAAAAATCAAACGTGATCCGGATGATGTAACCCTTAACATGTGGGGGTTGTAAAATCGCACATATGCTGGGACAACCTGACTCTTAATCAGGTCAATCAGCAGGAATGGGTATCCACCTCGATATCCTCCTCAACGACTATCGAACCGCTGTAGTATCGGAGAAATACCATACCAACAGTCAGTAGAGTACATTCCGAGCGGAATGGAAACGAGCGACACCGACTCCTGGTCACAGGGATTTCGGTGAAGATATAGTCTCATCACTGTAGTAATACAGTGCAGTTCATGGAATTTCCATATTCCTGAGAACGGCATCGTCGTAGCGACACGATGTGAAGATCATTGCGCAATTCCGTCAGCAGTTCTCCCGGGACTTTAAGTCATTCAGCCCATGCATTGAGCCCCGGGTTACCAAATACCTACCTAATTACGGGAAGTCACATATGGCAATCGGTACTAAACCACGTGTAGGAATACCGTGGTGGCAAGGTTAACGACCAAGGTACAGTAACAACCCGATTGTATCGTGTAACCGACGTAGCGAAGTATCCCAACATCACCCGATAGTGGATATGGGCTCAGAGACTATCGAACGACAATCATCCTGATTGAATCCAGTAGAGTAGGGCCATATAAAAAATTTATATGGTGGGGATGGGCTCCCTTAAATCGAAACGGTAGGGAATAAACAGAGGCAGGGTCTGCACACCCCACCTCCGTTCATTCAAGATATAGTCCAATTATCTAGCAGATATATCTTAATCTTTCCCGTAAGCATTTCTCGGAAGGATCAATCGATCTCATTCCGAGCTTTCAAATCACGTCGAATCCGTTCATACAAGGAGATGAAGGGTTGATCATACTCCAACTCCATGATCCCCGCGATTTGACGACCCTTGTATCCACGACGAATCATTGTGGTGACCTGTTCTTTGATTGCCGGTGTCCATTTCTTCCCGTGGAAATTATAATTCTGAGAAATATCTTTCCACCTACGACCCCGGTAAATATCCGATATGGTCTTCACATTGATCCCCGTGAGCTTTGCAATCTCAACATTGGAGAGCTTGCCTTCCTGTAACAATTCACACACCTTGACAACGGCATCCTCATCGGATCCATGCCGAATCGACAATCCATGCATGTAGGCATGATCCCCATTTCCGCTCTTGTCCGTCCATTCCAGATTGGACACGATCGGATTTGCCTTATTCCCATCCAAGTGATTCACGAGAGTATACTTCTCCGGATCGGGATTCGGAATGAATGCCTCCGCTACGGCAGTGTGTACCATTTGGATTCGGGTTGTTTTATTGAACGCATCCAGATAGTAGAATACCAGATAACCACCACTATCGGTATGCAGATCAATAAACTTCCCATACTTGTTACGGACTCTCCCGAGATTACTGATCTCGTATCCGAGGTTGGGATTGTATACAGTCTTGCAGGGTTTCCACTGTTCCTTGATGGTACCATCCGGTTCGATAATCGCCATGTCCATGTACTTCTGCATCAGTTCCGATTTCCGAACCCATTGAAGATTGGATAAGCGATCATCGTCCGAAAGATCGTTCTTATGGAACAATCGAATTGCATCATCGTAGAACCCGAGGAACGTGTATGCGACCATGTAGTCGACGCGGTATTCCCCATACGTGCCATTGATCTGGATATGAGAGTAGTTGCGTGTCTTGATCTTATGGCGAGGAATTTCGAATCGAGATTGTGCCTCATACACAATCCCATCAGACGAGATGACATACCCGTACTGTGGTTTCCCTTTCCACATCAGATAGTCATACTGAATGGGACCGTCTTCAATTCGGTGAGGCATGGTGTTGGGTGTGCGAGGTTCAAATGCGATCATACTGTGATCTTCCTTTCATAAGATAGTTTGTTTTCCTGACCAAATACTCAAATAAATGATTCCTCCTGCATCATTATATATAGAGTATATACAATCGAAAAATTTTAATATTGCTCGCGGATGTGAGAACGCCGCAAAATTAAAAAGATATATCTGCAGATTAGAATGCCGATTTCGATGGAGATGTAATTAATACGATGATCGAAACGATGCCGGAGCTCCACGATATGTTCGCTGGCTTTTCTCCACTCAATATGATCATAGATCGTGTTGATGGGAAGATTCGATATACTGTTTCCGACTTAGAATCTGTCACGATAGCCATGTTCAGCGACCGGTGATCCCCGCACGGCCCGATCGGACGGGTTACATCCCCACACGGATGACTTACGAACAAAAAAGAGAGGGGCCCAGCAATGGGCTCCCTTTCTTTTTTTATTTATCATCCTCGTCGATGACAACCAGGAGCTCATCTTTATCTGACATGTAGGAACGGTTTTGAATAGGGCACTTGACGTGAGCCTGGTACTTTGTTGTTTCATTGACTACGAATACGTACCTCTTGCAGTCGTAGTTCTGCAGGCAGGCCGTGATCCATTCATCGCAAGTTTCTTGGTTCGGGGGTACATCCAGCCACTGCTCCAGGTCCTTGTATGGAGGACAGGTGAAGAGAGCTTCGTATGTACCATGCGTAACAAGACTGTCTGCTTGATGTACTTCTGCATCAACCATGAAACCCTGTTCCCGTAGGAAACGAAGCATGTTGTTTGATTCGTTGACAGCAATCTGGGAGATATCCTGTCCGATATACTGTTTTCCGAGGGAGATGGCACCCAACATACGTCCCGAGAAACCAGAGCAAGGGTCAAAGATTTGAGTACAGTCCGACAGGTACTGGGCGATGATTTGTTTGGCACGAGAGGCACTGAACACACTTACCTTGGGAGCAGTCTTGCTCACGTTGAACCCTTGGAGAATTTTGTTGGGGTTGATGTGGTTCTGGTAAATGATACGGTTCTCAATGGTCTTTCGCAAGATGTCATCGTTTTGCCATGCCTCATACGGGGAGAGCTGTCCACGGCGATGGGCACGGTAAATCGAAGTGTGGAAGTGTTTGATCAGAGCATCTCCAGTTCGACCGTTGGTGTTAAGATAGGAATGGATACCGGAGGTTACGTCGAGACGGCATAGGTTCTCAAAGGATTTCACCAACGCACGAGTAGGATAAATGGGTTCCGGGAAGGGCATCATTTTCATTTCTTTGACGAGATCATCGATGTACTCCTCGTAGTTGACATACAACAACTTCAGCATGCGTTCAAAACATTGGGGAAATTGGGATTCGTTGATGATGACACACTTGACGCCCTCGGGAACAGTGAGGCCTCGGGTTTCGTCTCGTTCTTCTTTGGAATGGATCCCATCGTAGTCACAGTTGTCCGCATGGTAATATGCACCATCCAGGTCCACCAACATGACGAGGGTGTTTGTATCGTTCGTGTAGATACCATAATCCCATCGATGGGCAATTTTCGGATCTCCGAAGACTTTTTCCTTCTCAAAATGGAACTGGTTGACCAGAGAGGATTCTAAGAAGCGTTTTTCGAATCGCTCGTTTGTGGTCTTCATCTTTGATGTGTCGGAGTTTGCAAAGATGCGATGACTGAATTCTTGACGTTCCATTGCATCCATGCTAGTAATCCATTCGTGCTGTGCCTTCACCGCATCCCGGTACTCTTCGGGTGTGTACGCTTTCCAACGAGCAATCATGCGTTGTTTGTATTCTTCTTGTTCTTCGGGCGATTTATTATTCCAAACTGCTTGTCCTCTTTCTTTCAGTTGTTGTTGTCCTTCTTCATCCAGAGAAGCATGGTACTGTTTCAGTCCTTTGGAAACTTTCTCTCCGAACGCAGCTATCTCCTCGGGAGACTTGTTGGCCCACCGGTCAACCTGGTCCAATCGACGCTGTTCCCGTTCCTCATCGGTAAGTGAATCCCGAAACTCTTGCAACCCTCGTAATTGGTATGTACGTTCTTCCTGCGTCATATTGGCCCAATGACGCGTCTGTCCTTCCGATAGTGCTTTCCCATACGCGGCCCGGTACTCCGGATCGGAAAGTAGTTTCTCCATGCTTTCCTTGCGTTTCTGCATCATCTCGTTGTATTGTTCTTCGGTCATGGTATCCCACATGAGCTGGGTCTGTTGGGACAAACGTTCGGATTCTTTGGCACGTTCTTCGTCCGTCATGTTTTCCCGCCATTTCCGATTCCCTTCTTGCAACTTCTCAACCCGTTGTTGCAATTCCTCATCGCTCAATGATGCGTAATATGCATCACTGGCCTTCCGCAAATTATCAATGATCGCCTGCTGTTTTTCCGGATCCCCGTTCTTATCCCAAAGCTCCTGGGCATTTTTCGTGAGTCGATCGATAATTGCCTGTCGCTGTTCCTCCGTTCGACTATTCCAATAGACTACACGCTCTGCCTGCATGCGTGCTTTCCGAGCAGCCCGTTCCTCCTCGCTCATCTCTTGGTTCCGTTGAAGTTTGGTTTCAGAGATCTTCCTTCCAATCTCCGCTCTTCGTTCATCGCTCATGGCCGCAATTCGGTTGCGTTGCAACTCCGATTGCTTATCATGGATCGCCTGCAACTCTTCTTCGGATTTCGCCCTCCACTTCGCCTGGCACTTCTCCCGACGCTTTCGTGCAAATTCCTCCTTTTCTTCATCCGTCATGACTGCCCGCTTTTCCGCCCGGGTTTTCTGTCGCTTTTCTTCACGTTGTCTTCTTTCCTCTGGGGTCATCTCCTCATGCTGGATGATACGTCTACAGGTCGGACAAATCGAACCGTACTTTGGATCTTTCAACCGGCGTAGATAGGCGGGGGTTAAGACTTCGAAGTCATTTCCACATCGTGTGCAGTGGAGTGTGTGGTATTCTTTTTTGTACGGCATTTGAAACATCTCCTTCAAATAAAAATTAGATATAGATTTCCCTCTATATCTAATATAGAATATATCATTGTAGTTTTATACCAGAATACGATTCCTTTCTAGATTTCCGGAACTTTCCTAACTATATTACTAATTTATAGTTACAAAAAGGAGGATACAGTCAATATGGCGGAGCGGTATGTACTATGGGATCGGAAGACACCGATTCACACACCAATTGGGAAGGTGTACACCCCGGAGGAGTGGATGAAAAAATATCCGTGGATGAGATTGCCCAACGCGGTACCGGTGGTTTCCAGTTGTGCAGTCAATGGGAAAGTTATATTTGATTTGTATGGACGGAAGCATGACTTCGAATTACTGGGAGAGTCGTTTGAAGACGGATTGTCGGATCAAGAGTTGTTAGATCGCATCGAAGAGGTTGAGACACGGAGGGCTCAGGAGAAAGTATCCAATGAAGTAGAACATCCGGCCGGTAGACAGATCACCAGCGATGGGACGTTGGAGATAAAACCCAATGAGGAAGAAGATCCGCCGTATTGGACCGATGCCCAGAAGGCATTCACTCAAATCGTATACCGCTTATTGGGAGACGACTACTATACGCGATTCAGTTGGGTTCAGAAGGGACGAGCCAACGCGTTAGCACTACAGGATATTTTGTACTGCTATCCGAGATGGCTCTGTAGAATCGTCGTACACATTGCAAACTTCTTCCGGTCTTAATGATACTGGGGTCCCGGAGGGAATTCCCTCCGGGGCCTCACCGATTGATAACAACGGACAAAAACAATCGTAAGGGAGATGACACTATGCAATATGAGACACTCTGTGCGTATGAGGATTATCGAGCCAGTCTCGATTTTTATCCGCCCTTGGAAAGCAACAGTTATTACGATTTGACAACCGGATTACTCAACGTGTATACCACGGCCGACAAAAAGTTTCGGTTATACTCCGACGAAGGGACGATCTACGTCGGGGAGCATGATTTTCAAATTGGGGAAAACGACTACGAGTCGTTCACCGTGATTGCCAATACGGAAGTTGTATTGGATCATGGGCTACTGGTACTGGATGCCTCGTTTGTGATTCATGGGGACTTCCATATGCGAACAGGATCCACAGTGTGGTTGCGCAACGGAGCGACGGGGATTTGGTATGCCGATTCCCACTGCACGATTGAAGACGGAATCAATCTTTTAGTAGAAGATGGTTGTTCGCTGGAGGTGTATGGGGAAGTTGACATCCACGTACATGTCATCGATCAACTGTTGCAGAATCCCAACATCACCGTGGATACGGCTGCTTTTATCAAAGCATTTGGTATCGAGGGAGAAGACGTGGAGAACCGTGTCTACAGTCTTACCGACTACGATGCGGAGTTACGGACACAGCGCATCAGTCAATACACCCAAGGAGAACACAATACCGAATACGGTCGATTGGGATACGTGTGGCGCGGGGGAGATCCTGTGATGGATTCCACACAAATTGAATTGGGAGTACTGTATGGGGAGGCAATTCTGGGGGATTTCCGTCTATCGATTCTGGGATATCAAGATAGTCTCGTCCAAGACCTACTGGTACTCACGCACTGTTTTGTGGAACCGGGCAGTACGTTATATATTTCCGATTCATATCACGAGAAACGATTCATCCGGCCGGAACTCTATCTCGGATATATTCGAGGAAATGGTTCACCCGGCTATGGAGGAACATGCCTGGTGGAAGGTACGATTGAGGTTAATGGGGTCGATTCGAAGATCACCATCGATCGGTATGCGAAACTCACCATTGCGGAAGGTGGTTCCGTGGTGATCCAGAACCAGGCGAATCTGGTTTGCAATTTAAATCCCGACGAGGTTGGCTTGGAGGTCAACGGCACATTGACAATTGATACGATCGAACAGATCCAGACGTTTCAGAAAGACAATATCGTGTTTGGTCCCCAGGGAAAATTGGTGATCCTGAATCACTACGAAGGAGACCATGTGCGGTTGTGGACGACGCCTTCGGGCATTCACAGCACGGATCTGTATCGATTGTTCGAAGGACGTTTGGACCATGTGGAATACCATCTGCAACCGAATACCGGCATTAGCATTGATGAATATTATGAATTTTATGCACGCGACTTGATTGCGTGGTACGATGACATGCGCATCGAACGAGCGATCCACGAAGGCCGGATTGTATGGCATCCGGGTGCCTTCATCGAATTGGATCAGGCGATCATCCCGTGGGTCTCGGAAGAGTCTACTCTCTTACAAGCGAGCCGCATCTTCAAGAGTTACGGTTCCTACGATGGGGATAAGTTGCAAGAAGTGGTCAACCGGTTGCGCTATGCCGGTGCCTCTGACATTACCTTCCGATTTATCCATGGAGATACGTACCACGATGTGCGCTTGGTGTTGGATGCATCCACCATGTACTCCATCGTCAACAATCCGATGACAAACAATTACATTCTCAACGTGCAGACGAATGATGGGGAATTGTATTTGCGCAACAAAGTTCCCAACACGGAGGATGCCACCATCATCCAATATACGTCCCGTGTCATTCCCGTGGTGGTGGGTGACAACCAATTCACCGTGGATCCCCAGTGACCGTCGTATCCGTGGATCAGTGGATGATATATTCTCTCTATAGATCCATACTGGATATATGTAAATCGTTCTATCAAAATCACAGCGTTTAGGAGGTCATTGTATCATGGAAGAAAGAAACGAAAGAGTACTGAGTTATGGAGAGACGTATCTTGGCATCGTCTACCGACAGAACGACGGCCGGTATGCCATTGAAGGGCAGGATGGTCGACTGTTCTTTCCACATCGGTCTTGGAGCGATCTTCGTCCAGGAATTTGCAAAATCACATACATCCGAGACAAAGGGACCTATGGATTTGTCACCGGGCAATTCACACGGTCGGACGTTCCCAAAGAATCCCGGGTGGCCACTCGCTTGTTAGAGACTGCTCAGTCCATTGCCCCGGAAGAACTGTTTGTCAAACAACAGATCACATCGGATTTGTATGGCACAGTGGTGGTGATCACTCACGGTTTCTCGGAAGTACTCCACGTAGTCTATAACTCCGTGGACGATCCCGAGCGCAAGGAGTGTGTCCTGTCCATCGGACGTCGCACTGACTTTAGCACTTTCCCCTTTGCACCGGATGGGAGTATGTATCACTTCGGAAAGTTTACCTCGTATTTCCGCAAATTCAAACCGTTCGTCGTCGAGGATTGTGTAGCGGAGCGTTCACGCAATGGAAATGGTATGGTGGTCTTCACCAAATCCGTCCAGATTCCCTTCCGGGTGGATCTATATCTGGGAGGTCATCTCCAGGAAGGTCCCTGCCGGATCACGGCCATCTCTAGCCAAAATCATGTGATCGCATCCAATTACAACTACCGCAAACCCACGGAGACGTTCCTGCGCAACCACTTGCTTCAGGTTCCCTTTGGTGAACACAATCAGAAGATCCGTCTCGCTTGTGGGTTTGGCTTTGTCGAGAAGGAAACGAATGGGTACGGCGTTGTGATCGATGTACTCAACTCATCTGGGGAGTTCTGCATTCGATCCGTATATGGCATGACGGATCTGGAGCGAGTGGGAACCGCGGTACGGATGTTGGATGCGTACGCGGTGCAGACGGCACACATTCGTCGAAGTGAGATCCAAGATATCCGGTATTTGAGCATCGATGACAGTCATTTAGGCGAATGGAAACTCTCCGATACACCCTATAAACCCTTGATAAAATTCGACCGGGTGCGTACGATTGGATATCGCATCGATTCTCCGAAACCCGAACTTGTAACTCCCAATGAGGTGGGTATTGCTATTTCTCCCGTACTCCAGAAGGCAATTAACTTGGATATCCTCTCCTTCCAACGGGTGGAACGGATTTCATACATCGACATCAAATGGTACAACATCGAACGGTTGAATCAGTTCACCGGTAAGGAAATCATCGACTTGAGCAAGGACATCAATGCGATCAACGAAGAGGCAAACGATCGTGTGATGCGGTTGGCACAGCGCGGGAAACTCAAGCTGAGTCTCTAAAACAATAAAAAAATAAGAGGGCCTCGTTATGAGGCCCCTTTATTTTTTGCCAACTACTCAATAGTTGTACCCAGGTTTCCCTCGGTTCTCTCGGATGATCCGATTCCGAATTTCTGCCTCAATCATCAATTCGCGTTCTTTGCGGTGGTACTCCTCGACCGCCTTCTGGATCCGTTCCTCCTCTTCGGGAGTAAATTTGATCTCAGGGTTATTTTTTGCCATCGTAAATCTACCTCCTTTGAGATATACTAAAGATTAGTGAGTATTCTTTCACTATCTAGAGTATAATATATAGTTATAAAATGGAGTATTAATAATCAACTTCCTTACCCAATAGTCGTGATAAAATTGACCATATGAAAAAGATGGAGGGATTTGCATCCCTCCATTCTCTCTTTATCCTGAAATCATATATTCTATATATAGTACCAAGGAAAGGAAGTGATTTAATTTGGGTACACAACCGCCACAAGTTGAACTCGTCTGTGACAAGTGCCATCAATCGTATTCCATCTCGAAAGACACAGAACGGCGACGTCTGAAAGACGGAACTCCCAACTATTGCAAACCTTGTATGAAGGAATATCTTCGGGATATCCAAAAGAACTATTTCAACAATCTCTCTGAGGAAGAGAAGAAGATCTTCATCGAGAAGCGCAATTGGCTCGCTCGTGCAAGTGCCGAAGAGAAGGAACGGTATAGCAAGAAGATGAAGGCAATTCAGGATGCGAAGACTCCGGAACAGCTGGAAGAAGAACGTAGGAAGAACTCAGAAGGATTGAAACGCCATTGGCGAACCGTGACGCAAGAGGCCAAGGATAAACGATTGGCCAACATGCACATTGGAACCCGCAAGCGCTGGGATAGTATGACGCCAGAAGAACGTTCGAAGAAAGCCAGGGATACGTATCGGAACTTACCGGAAGAACGGCGGAAGGAACTGCACGACATCTATTCTGCAAATGCCCGCAAGTACAACGCATCGTTGACACGAGAGGAACAGTTGGAACGTGCGAAGGCGATGCAAGAGTGGCATGCTAATTTAACTCCAGAGGAGAAGAAAGCGTTTTATAAGAAAACGCACCAATGGGTCTACGACATGACACCACTCGAGAAGAGTGAATTTGCACAGTCGAAACGTGATTGGTGGGATAACTTAACGGATGAACAGCGTGAGGAATATGCTCACAAAAGAGCCATTCAACAACCACATCGAAATTCGTTGGTAAAACGGTTTGAGAAAACATTCCAAGAATCATCGGCATCTTTACAATATCATCTCGTCTGGGAGGATGTGCAACAGAACAAAACGATGCACATTTGGGATTGTGGAATCTATGACGATGCAAATCACCTTGTGATGGTGGTCGATCTTGACAGTGCCCGCTATCATGGGACGAATTCCGACTACGATGGATCTGCTTCGCGTGAGGACATTGATGAGAAGCGTTCCCAGTCTGTTCCGGATGGTGTCAAGATTGCTATTATCGATGAACCGATCTTTGATGAAACGTTTGCAATGATGATGTCGTTTCTGGATGTATCGTACGAGACCTATGTGGATACCCTCTTTGACATGTACCGGAAGATGCCATTTCCGGATCTAGTATCTACAACTATGGCTTTGCAGAAATCGTATGATGCACTGGTTGCAATGGATTGTGATGATAATTACCATCAGAGTATGTCCATTAACACGCGAATCGGAGATACATTGATCTATCATTTTCATCCATCGATCTATCGGGCACATTGCAAAGACAAACTTTCTCCTCATGAGGCATGGGCGAACGATTCGATTTTGAAACAGTCCATCCAGGATAAGTTCCTCTATTACACGTACTTGAACCCAAGAAAGATCCTGCAGGGGTTTAACATCTCCGATACTGCCCCTCGGGTATCTGTGTTTAGTGCTGCCAAAGCGAAGATGATCATCAACCGTTACCTGAACCAATTTGACACGGTGTTTGATCCATTCTCTGGCTTTTCTGGACGTATGTTGGGAACTGTATCTATGGGTAAGAAGTACATTGGTCAGGACATTTCAGAGATTGCTGTCAACGAGTCGAACCAAATGGTCGAGTTCTTACAACCCCGTGGGATCCAGGCTGAAGTACACTGCGCGAACGTACTCGAGTCTAGAGGATCCTACCCCTGCCTATTTACCTGTCCGCCGTATTCGGACAAGGAGCAATGGGTAGAGGTACCGGTTGATACGCGTTCGTGTGACGATTGGATTGATGTTTGTTTGAACAACTTTGATTGCAAACGATATGTGTTTGTAGTGGATGAAACAACAAAGTACAAGGCTAAGATCGTTGATATGATCTTTAACCGGTCATACCGATCGCCCGGATATGAGTACATCGTCGTGATTGACAAATAATAAAAAAGAAGATGGAGGGATGCAAATCCCTCCATTCTTTTTTATTTGTATTTGATTATATCACGGATTTTACGTTTGAGTTCTACCATGATTTTCATTGCGCTAGCAATGGGAATGATAGAACTCGTCATTCTCCTTGCCAGAGTCCCAGGAGAGGTTATGCATGAGATCTCCTCGTCGGGACGGAACTCCGAGTATCCCTCGTATCCTTTGGGGATAACTTGCGAGATGATCTGTTTGTTAGGTCCATACAACGCAATCTTGTCTCCGACACCAGCGACGTCCTCGTGCTCGATGTAGATCTCAATCAGTACATCGATTCCCTTGATACCTTTGATATCGTTGTACTTGTTCTGGATTGGTTCGGTGGAATCCTTCAACAGATATCCAGCTTTCATTGTAGAGGAAGATGCATCATATTGATTGAGATACTCTCGTTTGGCATTTCCTTGGTTGAAGTAGTCCTGTACGATCTTTCCGAGAGAGGGAGAGAGATCCTCCGGGGGAAGGAGGGTATACACCTTGATGTCGATGACTTTCCCAGCGTGTTTCGCACGGACTTCATCTTTTGTCTCCTCCTCCAAGAGGGCTGCCGATTCTTCAGATAGTTTCGACAGGAACTTTGCCAGTTCATCGTCTTCGTTGGTGACCTCATACTTGATCAAAGGATCCCCGATACCTACTTCATCTCCGACTTTGACCATGGAGACAATGTTGTTGGTACGACGGAACCTACCTTGTTCTTGGTATACAACAGAGGTCTTCATCTGTTCGGCCAACTTCTCGGTACAAATACCGCTGTCCTCATATGTATTATAGGAAGACATGATGGCCATCTTGGTGAGAGGACCGATAGCATAGCGAAGGCCGTTCATCTTGGAGTACTTGAAGTACTTCGGATGATAGGCGAGTACTTCATCCTTTTTGAAGGTCTGTCCCACACGAGTGGGAACGATCTGGAGTTCGTTTGCCAAATAGAAGGCATTGGCAGAGTTTCGGACAATTTCTGGTTTGGTTGAGATGGCACGTGTCTTTCCGGATTTGTATTGGACGACGACAAATCCGACATCGGGATTGATATCGATCACTTTGCCATCCTCTTCGGCATTGATGACGAAATCATCCGAGAGGTAGAATTGCACAGCTTCATCGAAGCCATTTGAGATCAGAGCGGGCATGGCGTCCTTGACAGGGACCACATGACCTGATTGTTTGCCGGCGCGAAATCCCAACTATCTTTCGATAGGGGCCTGACTATATCTTCAGCGATATCCCTGTTACCGCGATATCACTGCTGTACGTTTCCATTTAAGGGAGCTCATCCCCACCTGTATGTGAATACAGGTCGTACTCTACTGACTGTTGGTATGGTATTTCTCCGATACTACAGCGTTTCGATAGTCGATGAATGTCAATCTATATCGATAGATTGATAACTGCGGATCATCCAATCCTGATTGATGTTACTGTAGCTGATCCATTACGATCAGTTCTCGTTACCCATCACTGGGTAAGAGGAGTTAATCAGGCTCTCAGGAAGTTCCCGCATTTGTACAGTTTAACGGCGACCGCTGGGTGAGCTACGTCAATCGCCGTGCGGATGGGGTCGTCATTGCGTGCCGTGCCGGGAGTCAACATCTCAAGAGGGGAGAAAATGTTGACGTCTTTCAATTCATCTGGATCGACAGGACGACGGTACCCACGCGCATTGGTTAAGGTAGGTTCCACCACGAGGTTCTTTGAGATACCGACATTGGCGTCTGGGGAGGTACTGATGGCTAACTTTCCTACGGAAGAAGGATCGTAGGATCGTTTCTGTTCATTGCGGTATGCATGGACGGAGTTGGCGCCCTTATACCCCTTCGTGGAGATTGTGTACGTACGACTCATCTCAATGGCCGGATTCAATGTGGAATACGAATCCACGGTTTTCTCCTGGAGGAGAGCCGAGATCAGGGACCGTTGGTTCAACGTCATCGGAATGCGTCGACCGCTGCGGACATACGCTTTGTACTGCTTGGCCAATAATCCGTATAAGATACCCGGAATCATCTCAATGGAACGGACACGGTAGGAGCGATCGTCTGCTTTGGACACATACGCATTGTCACACAACAGTTTGACGGCATGAATCAACAGCCCAGGAGCGTCTTGCGGCAGGTTCATATCGCGACAGACGTCTTTGGTGATGGGGTCGATCAGGAATTCGTGGAACGCTTTGATCTCTTCGATACCACGGTAACTTCCCCAGACGGAGTAGATGTATTCCTGGTAACCGGCATCAGTATCAAAGTCGGAGAAGTTCAGATTCTCCGGGAGCATCGCACGGATTCCGTTCATGATAAGTTCCGAGAACGTCTGTGCTTCGTATGAGAGTACCCCATCAGCAAACCGGATGTAATTCGTGGAGGTGGTATCTTTTGGAACCCGTTTGGCTTCGGGATCGAAGTGCCAATCGATGCCCATGGCGTTGAGCGTCTTGGTGAGACCGATCCACACGATGAGAATCGCAATGACGGGCAAGAACGAACCGGCCAACTTGGCTTCGACATACATCTTCTGTTTCGGTGGTTTCAACTTGCTGTACATCTCTCGATACTCATCGGGCAAATTCTGTTCGATGATCTCGACGATGGTGCGACCCATGCGGTCTTTCCCGGTATCTTCGTTGATGAGAACCGGTTTTCCACTCTCGTCTCCGATGTAGAACTCGTTTCCTTTGATATCGGAGGGAATCCGGTCTGCCAAATTGTTGTAAATGTATTCCCGAGAGAAATACAGATCACAGGTAGAGGTCGTGAATCGGAAGATATTTCGAGAGAGTTCGTCGTATTCCAGCGTGGAGATATACCGCATATTGGCTTTGGTGGAGTCGCCTCCCATGAATATACCGGAATCACCGGTGCGTTTCACTAGTGCGAAGACCCGTTCGATGGCACCTAGGGATTTGGTTGCCTTCCGATCGATGGTGACCTTGTTGTAGTTCGTGGTCAGAATCACCGTATCTGGTGTGTCTTTGACGAGAGGATTGTAGAAATTCTGTTTCAAGATGATGAACCGTGTGCCATTGAGGTACATGAACTTATTGTCTTGGAACTTCGGCACATCGATCTTGATCGTGTGACGTCGACCGGTCTCATCTTTCAGATGGACACTCCACGTCTCTTTGTAGTCCACCACGGTAGACGTATCGGTGATCTCAATCCCTGTGATGAAGAAGGGAGATTCCTTGTCCTTCAACATGTCAAAACAAGACAGCAGGTCTTTGACAAACAGGTGATCGAGATACGTCTTGTCGAAGTTCGAGAAGGTCACCGTCTGCATGTTCTCGTTGGTCGTATGCAATACCTTGGACTTGTCATCCGATTCGATCGGGACGTTGGATGCATCGACGTCCAGAATCTGTTCGATGGTGGAGTTCTTCACTACCACCTTCTTTTGTGCCTCCCGTAACTTTGCATCCCGGGCACTATTCACCGGTTTCTTTTCCGGGGTATCGGCCGGGGTGTTCTTCTGTTGTATCTCCGTCAGGATCTCTTCGGCCACTTCCTTGTCATTGGCTAGAATCTCGGTGGCATCGTTTCGAATTTCGTCTTCCATCCCTTCGGATTCGGAGATATCGGGATCCTCCTCCGGGAGATCTTCTTCCGGCACATCTTCTTCATCGACGATCAACGATTGATACGCGGTACCACCGATGGCTTGGAAGAGCCGCGCTGTCTTTTGATCCAATGGATGGTTGACTACATCGGCATGCAGAATCGATTTGTTCGGTAACGACCGTTCAAACGAGTTCAATGGTTTTTGCAATTCGTCGCGTGCCAATTTGATCTCATGATCCATGGCGGCAACTTCTGCAGCACGTTGGCGCAACTTACGATCCACCACATCGTTGACCACTAGCTTGGTCGAAGAAGAGACATTCCGCGTATAGGGACTCGTGGCATCCTGTACGATGGCAGACACCGTATTCTCTTTCGGATTGGGTTCTGTCTCTTTCTGTTCTTCCGGAGGGAGTTGGTCATTGACCTCATCGAGGTTGTTGTTGATGATACGGAACAAGGACCGGCGGAAGATGCTCCACATCTTTTTGTCTGCCTTGGCCGGATTGATCTTGATGAATAGATTGCCACTGCAGAGCAACAAATCCATGTCCAGTTGCATCGCCTGCAAATTCTTGTTCTTCAGATACGTCATGTACATCAGATACAACGGATTCGTCTTCAGTGTCGCCAGCGTCTCTCCTTTTCCACCGAAGGGGAAGTGCGCACAGTCGATCATCAGAATCCGATTGTTGTGTTCCGGTCCCGTGGTACGAGACTTGATCTCCGGTGTCATCTTGGCCAAGATCCTCCCAAAGGAACTGAAGAAGTTGTCGCAGTTCTTTTGCAAGGAATAGCGTGTTAGCTGCGGCTGAATTTGTTGGAAGATATCCGACGTCAAGAAGATGACGTTCTCACTCCCCTTCAACAACACTTTCCCGGCAAAGGGAAGGAGTTTGGTCTTCGTCTTGATCTCGGTATCACGAGTCTTGGTATCCTTGATCTGAAACTTAATCCGTCGACCCATGTAGGTCTCGTTCATCCACTTCGGGTAGAAGATACGTCTCCAGGTGGCCGGTTTGATAAAGTTGGAACCGGTGAGGAGCTGTAGGTCCATCTGGTTATTGGGCGATAAGACATAGAGGACGTTTCCCTGGCCCTCTGGCAATCGCACCTGCCGGGTGTAGAGCCGGTTGAACTCCGCCCCACCGTATTTGACATTCTCGGTGTACTCCGAGGAACCTTGGTCATAGACCAGTTCATAGGCTCCGTTGGGAATGTTGGAAAAGAGGATACTCTCCGAGGACATCCAGAATCACTCTCCTTTTCATAGGAATTATATGGGATCCATATTAAGGACATGTAAACCCAGTACGAACATTTCAGCACAAGGAAATTCCCATGGATACCGGGTTTCTTCGTACGAATCCCATGGGAAAAATATCATGTACATTTTAAATAAGGTTACAAATTATCAGATGATATTGAAATTCCGTAAAACTGGGACTGTGTGGAAAATCAAAAGGATGGTAAAGCAATTTTACCATTCGATGCGATTTTCCTCTATGAGACAGCCCGCACATCACAAGATTCTTTTTTGCACATTAATTTCGAAAGGAGATGATTTATGATATGCCAGTTACGAGCTATGATCTAGGTAAGGTCTCACTGACTCCGAGAGGCGAATACAACCCCTCGGCGCAGTACACGGAACTTGACGTTGTCACCTATGCCGGCAGCAGCTTCCTGGTGCTGAAGGATGCCATGGGCGTCACTCCGGTGGCTGGCGAATTCTATCAGATCCTTGCAGAGAAAGGTTTGAAGGGTGACCGTGGTGCCCAGGGCTATATCGGCCCTCGTGGTGAAACCGGTCCTGCTGGTCCGCAAGGTGAACCTGGTCCCCAAGGTGACAAAGGTGAACCTGGCGACGTCGGTCCTCAAGGTCCGCAAGGTGAAGCTGGCGGATATTATGTTCCGTCCATTGATGAATCTGGTAACGTAACCTTTACTCCGAGCAAGGCTGATATGCCTTCTGTCGATCCCATTCCGCTTCCTGGAGGCGGTACCCAAGGACCGAAGGGCGATGACGGCGGGTATTACACACCCTCTGTTGATGCCTCTGGCAATCTGACATGGACTCCCTCTGACGAGGGCATGCCTCCCGTTGCAGGGACCAACATTCGTGGACCGCAAGGTGCTACGGGTGCACCCGGTGTGACGGGCAAAGACGGTGGGTATTACACCCCTGCCGTTGCAGAGGATGGAACCCTCAGCTGGACTCCGTCCGATGAAGCGATGGAGAGTGTGCCTTCTGTCAATGTCAAAGGTCCTGCCGGTGCCGATGGTGTCCCGGGTGGATATTACACCCCGACCACAACGGCCGACGGTCACATCTCCTGGACTCCTTCCGATGAATCCATGCCGACCATTGAAGATAGTATCTTCGAGTATGGTCCGACTGGTCCCGAAGGACCGAAGGGTGACGATGGTGGGTACTACACGCCTGCTGTGGATGAAGCTGGCAATCTGACCTGGACTGCTTCCGATGAGTCCATGCCCGCTGTGGAATCCGTCAACATCAAGGGTCCCCAAGGTGACGTTGGTCCCCAAGGTCCTGCCGGTGCGGACGGCTCGATTGGTGGGTATTATACACCGACTGTCTCTACAGAAGGTGTGATCTCTTGGGAAGCATCTGATGAGGGTATGCCTGCAATCGATCCTGTTGACATCTCCAACATCCGTGGTCCCCAGGGTGAACCCGGTGAAATGGGTCCGGAAGGTCCCAAAGGTGAAACCGGTGATCCTGGTCCTGCTGGTGGTTATTACACTCCGGCTGTGGACGAAGAGGGGAACCTGAGTTGGACTCCCTCCGATGAAGCCATGTCTCCTGTCGGTTCTGTGAACATCAAGGGGCCGCAGGGTGAAAAAGGCGATATCGGTCATCCTGGTCCTGCCGGTGGTTACTATACTCCCACTGTCTCCGAAGATGGGATGCTCTCTTGGACTCCTTCCGATGAGGCGATGGAAAGTGTAGAAGCTGTCAGCATCATGGGTCCGCAAGGTCCCAAAGGTGATCCCGGTGCCACTGGCGCTGATGGTGCTCCTGGTGCCGATGGAGAAGACGGTGGTTACTATGTACCCGCCGTGGATGAATCCGGGAATCTGTCTTGGACAGCATCCGATGAAACCATGGAGGCCGTGGAGAGTGTCAATATTCGTGGCCCTCAAGGTGAAAAGGGTGAGAAGGGTGACACTGGTGATCAAGGTCCCCAGGGTCCCAAAGGCGATCCGGGTGCGGACGGTACCGGTGTAACCATTCTCGGTAGCTATACCAGCGAGGAGGAACTCAAGCAGGCCCATCCTACGGGTAGTCCTGGGGATTCCTATCTCGTGAACGGCGATCTGTACGTCTGGTCCGAGACGGATAGCGAATGGAACAACGTAGGTACCATCCAGGGTCCTGAAGGTCCGAAGGGTGACAAAGGTGACCCAGGCGAGGCTGGCGAGGACGCTGTGGTGGATGCTACCCTGACACAAGCTGGTCAAGCTGCGGATGCCAAAGTTGTTGGCGATGCGCTTGCAAATATTGTATCTACAACTGACACAATCATTCTAAATGGCGGTACATCCGTCAAAAGTTAAAGGAGGATAACGTACATGGCTGAAAAAATTGTGAATGCTCGTGTGCAGAATGCCTACGACACTGCCGAGAACTGGAACACCAACAACCCTGTTCTGAAGGCCGGCGAGCTGGGTATTGAAAGCGATACCGGCCTGCACAAGGTTGGCGATGGCACCAGTACCTGGAAGCAGCTGCACTATGCCGGCACCGATACGGCTGTTGTTGGCGCTCTGATCGAGGCTGCCGAGGACAACATGTATGCGCTGACTCCCTCTGGGGACGAGGAGGACACTGCCGTTCTGGCTACCGTCGGTTCTCCCAAGAAAGGTGACATCGCTGTCATCAAGCGTGTGATTGCCGCTGATAAGCACAGCTACACTGCCTACGTATACGATGGCACCAAGTGGGAAGCTGCCGATGGCAACTACAACGCGACCAACGTTTACTTTGACCAGGACCTGATCATCACCGCCAACATCGGTGTCCAGACCGTTGGTTCCACCGGTTCCAAGACCCTGGATACCACCGGCAAGAACGTGAAGCAGGTCCTCGATATGATCATGGCCGCTGAGAAGAACCCCTCCATCACCCAGCCTTCTGTGTCCGTCACCTGCTCTCAGATGGGCAACTACGAAGTGGGTACTCAGGTCACTCCTCAGTTCTCCGTGTCTCTGAATGCTGGTAACTACCAGTATGGTCCTGCTACCGGCGTCGCTGCCACTACTTATGCCGTGACTGATACCGATGACCATGAGTCTGATCAGGCCAGCGGTTCCTTCCCCCAGCTCACTGTGGAGGATGGCGAGAACTACAGCATCTCTGCCACCGTGACCCATACCGAGGGTGCTGTGCCCAAGACCAACCTGGGCAACGACTACGCTGCCGGTAAGATCGCTGCTGGTTCCAAGTCTGCTACCAAGGGCACTATCACTGGTCACCGGAAGAGCTTCTATGGCACCACCACCGACAAGGGCGCTGCCACTACTTCTGCGATCATCCGTGGTCTGGCTGGCAAGTCCAGCGGTGCTCTGAGGAATGGCTCCACCTTTACCGTGCCCATTCCCGTGGGTGCCCTGCGTGTGCTGATTGCATATCCCGCCACCCTGCGTGACATCACCTCCATCAAGGACGTGAACGGCATGAATGCTGAGATCAAGAGCGGCTTCGCTCTGAGCAGAGTGCAGGTCGAAGGCGCCAACTCCTACAGTGCCATTGAGTACAAAGTCTATACCATGGACTTTGCCGCTGCGAATGACACTGCAAACACCTACAGTGTTACTATCTAAGGATTCAAGGGAGGTATATATAGATGGCTGAATTTGGTAAACTTAACTTCTCCGTAAGTTTCAATCCTACTAGCGGCTTCCCTATTGATGCCCGTTACTACTTTGATACTCTGTCTGCTGCTCAGGAAGCCGCTGCTGCTGCTGTGGAAGTCGGTAGTTCCGATGGTACCTACTTCTATGGTATGAATCTGGTCGTGGTTGAGTCCGGCGAGGCCACCATGTACGTCATCCAGCCCAACAAGACTCTGAAGCCTGTTGGCACCACTCCTGTGGGCGACAACAAGTCCATCACGGTGAGCCCTGAGGGGACCATCGCGCTGAAGGGTATCGAGGATGCCGAGACCGGCATGTATCCTGCTGTTGGTGCTGACGGCTCCATCGAATGGAAGGCGTTCGATACCAGCACTACCGATGGTCTGACCGAGTCTGTGAACCAGTTGAAAGGCCAGATGACCGCTGCTGAGGGCGAGATCGATGCTCTGCAGACCGCTGTGGGCAATGCTGGTTCCGGTCTGGTGAAGCAGGTCAACGATCTGTCCACCAACCTGAGCACCAACTACTACGACAAGGAAGCTGTGGATGGCCTGATCTCCGGTGCCTTCCACTTCAAGGGTGCCGCCGATAGCTACGATGGCACCGATATCATCATCGACAATGAGCCTGTCACTGGCATGAAGACTGGCGATGTGTACCAGGTCGGTGACAAGGAGTACGTCTATGACGGCACCAAGTGGATCGAGCTGGGCTTCAACATCGATCTGAGCAACTATGCGCTGAAGACCTACGTGGATTCCGCCGTTTCTGGTGCGAAGACCGAGCTCAAGAGTTATGCCGATCAGGCCGAGGCGGATGCACTGCAGGCTGCCAAGTCCTATGCCGACACCCAGGATGGCACCACTCTGACTTCTGCGAAGGGCTACACCGATACCAAGGTTGGGGAACTGACCAATCCCACCACTGGTATCCTGAAGCAGGCTAAGGATTATGCGGACCAGGCTGAGACGGATGCCATCGCTGCTGCTGGCACGGCTGCCGATCAGAAGATCGCTGCTGCCATGGGTACTGTGGAAGGCGGTCAGACTCTGAAGCAGTATGTGGACACCCAGCTGGGCACCAAGGCCAACACCGTCCATACCCATACCATCTCCCAGGTGACCGACGCTGGTGCCCTGGCTGCTCTGGATGAGGTGGGCGAGGCCAACCTGGCTACTGCCCTGAAGACCAAGATTGATGGTAAGGCTGACAAGGCCACCACCCTGGCTGGCTATGGCATCACCGATGCAATGACCTCTACCGCCATCACCGGTGCGATCTCCACTGCCAAGGATGAGGCCGTTGCCAGTGCCACTGCCGCTGCCGGTACCGCTGCTGACTCCAAGATCGCTGCGAAGGTTGGCGAGATTGGTGCCGTTACTGTCAAGCAGTACGTGGATACCCAGATCAGCGAGAACGCTTACGATGACACCACCCTGGCTGGCCGTGTGACCACCGTGGAGGGTCAGATCACTGCGATCAACAACGAGTCCACTGGTATCCTGGCGCAGGCTAAGAAGTACACCGATACCGGTCTGGCCGGTAAGGCGAATACTTCCCATACCCATACACTGGCCAACATTACCGATGCTGGTGATCTGGCCGCTAAGGATCAGGTTGCAGAAGCGGACCTGGAGTCTACGCTGGCTGCCAAGATCAATGCCAAGGCCAATACCACCGCTCTGACTGCTCTGCAGGGTAAAGTTGATACTCTGGAAGGCACTGTCGCTACCAAGGCCAATGCTTCCGAGGTCTACAAGAAGGGTGAGACTGACAGTAAGATCGCTGCTGCCGTTGCTGGTGCCAGCCATCTGAAGCGCAGCATCGTGGATGCTCTGCCTGATGCCGGTGAGGCCGATGAGAACACCATTTACATGGTTGCCAAGGACGGCGACACCGGTGAGCAGGATGGCTACAACGAGTACTTCGTGATCGAAGGCGCGTGGGAGAAGATCGGCGACACCGTGGTGGATCTGACCGAGTATGCCAAGACCACCGAGGTCACCAGCGCGATTGGTGCTGCCAAGACGGAACTGCAGACGAACATCGACAAGAAGGTTGATAAGGTTGCCGGCAGCCGTCTGATGACCGAGGCCGAAGGCACCAAGCTGGGTGGCATTGCAGCGAATGCGCAGGTCAACGTCATCGAGTCCATCACCGCTGGTGGAGAGGCTCTGACTCCTACTGGCAAGGCCGTTGCTCTGCCTCTGGCCACTGCCGCCAAGGTTGGTCTGGTGAAGGTTGACAACGATTCCATCGCTGTCACTGGGGATGGCACCATCTCCGTGAGCAAGGTCAACATCAGCAAGTTGGAGCAGACCGCAGGGGATGTTCTCATTCTCAATGGTGGTAACTCTGTAAAGTCCTAAAACTATCTATATAGAAGGAGGTCAATTTAATGGCGGAAACTACATTTGCCAGTCGCCTGATACTTGACCGCCGGACTCACCAAGAATGGATGGAAGCCGACCCAATTGCGAAATTCGGCGAGATGATGGTCGTAGAGATTCCTGCTGATTCCTCTCAGGTTGAGCAGGAACCCTGCTTCCTCCTTAAGGTTGGCGATGGAGTAAAGCCCTATAGTCAGTTAAATTGGTTCTCCGGCTTAGCTGCAGACGTCTACGATTGGGCCAAGGCCGCTACGAAGCCCACCTATACCGCATCGGAAATCCAGAGTCTGGAGACGTATCTACAGACATACCTCTCCACGCACGATGTCACCATGAACACCTTCCCCTCTGTCCCTGGGTCAGCTGTACCGACAGACGATCGGGAACTGGTCAACAAAGGGTACGTGGATGATCAGATCGAACAGATCGAACTCACTCCCGGACCCCAAGGTGATAAGGGCGACAAAGGTGAGAAAGGTGATACGGGTGCGCAGGGTCCCAAAGGTGATCCCGGTGGGTATTTTACTCCTGCCGTAGACGGTTCTGGGAATCTCACATGGACCGCTTCCGATGTCAGTATGGGTACCGTTCCCGCTGTGAACATCAAGGGTCCCCAGGGTGAAAAAGGCGACCAAGGTGATGCGGGTGCCAACGGTGGATATTATAAACCAACGGTAGACGCATCTGGAAATCTGACATGGGCTGGATCGGTCGCAGGAATGCCTTCTGTGTCTGGCGCAAATATCAAAGGCCCACAGGGGGACATTGGTCCGCAAGGGGAACAGGGTGAACAAGGCCCGCAGGGTGCTGCTGGTACGTCAGCCTATCAGGCTGCACAGACTGGTGGCTTTGTCGGTACCGAGAGTGATTTCAATACCGCTCTCGGGAAGATCGGATCTGCGACTGCCGTCAATACTCTGGCGTTCGGTCCTCGTACTGTAGCGACCTCTGCTTGGGCTGCGGATGATACCCAACCCGATTATGGATTCCGTGCATCGATTCCCTTGACAGGTGTGACGGAGAACCATTCTCCGGATGTGCGGTTGTCCATCGCCGATGCAACCAGCGGCATTCTGAGTCCGGTTGCTGCTTCGTACAATGGTGGTGTGTATATCTATGCCTCGGAACAACCGAGTGCCACGGTAAACATTGAATCCATCATCTGTACTTTGGTGACGGAATAACATTCAATATCATCGACATTCATAAAGATTTAGAGTGGAGGGATGATTCCCTCCACTCTAGTATTTTGTTACTAAAAGGAAGTATGTATAAGTACTTCTAAAAAGAAAGGGTTTTGTTATGGAATACTTAGTCGTAGAGGACCATTTTGAAAACACGTTGAGTCTGAAGAAGATCCACCTCAAGAAAGGTGCCCATGTGGACTTGAAGGAAGATCGCATCTTGTACTACAAAGGACAACCACTACACTACATCACTTCCCACATGGGACACAAATACTTTGTACGGGATGATGACCATCAAGGGTGGGTACGGTACAAACTCCAGAAAGAGATTCTGAAACTGTGCGCAGAGCATTCTGCCCCTGGGGATACCTGGGGTGATCGGTTGTGGCAAACCCCACAGATGCAGGTGTATCGCCGTCCGGAAAATGAGGATCGGTGGTTGTGGAACCAACGGTTCTACGATGCCAAGATCGAGGAGTTGGAATGGATCCACTGGTATCTTAGCAAACCAATTAAGTAAATAAAATACCGTAAGGGGTGATTACTGTATGTATTTAATTTGTGATTATCGTGGCACCATTGCAGAGATCTGCAGACAGGCCGTCTGGATCAAACATCAGAAGAACGGGGTGGATATCTCCTGTGAGGAGAAGGATGCCAACGCCATCTACTCCAACGATACCGATTCCTTCTACCCTGCCGGTCGTCCCTGTACGGCTGCCAACCGGTATCACATCGTGACGGTGGATGTTGTGCCGGACGATGTGGTGGCCCTGGAGTACAAGTACATCAACGGGGAATTCGTTCCCATGGGTGAGAATGATCGTGTTGACCCTGAAGTCCGTTTGCTGAAGACTGACAAGGGTGTGAAGAAGGTGGCTTCTGATACCACCGATCTGCAACTGGCTCTGGTGGATGAGTATGAGCAGAACATCGATCTGAACAATCAGATCACCGATCTGCAGTTGACCATCGTGGATCTGTATGAGTCCACCGTGAACGCGTAAAACCATTTTCATAATCGATCCTGATATTCCAAGGAGGTATAAGTGTTATGATTGCCAAAATTTATGCAGAACTCATTCGGAAAGGTCTGAAGACCATCGACGATATTCCCCTGGAGAAGGACCGTGAAGAGGTCAAGAAGATCCTGGGGATCACCGATGAGACCGAGGAAGCTGCAGAAGAAGCAGCTGTACAGCAGTAAATAATAAATATGCTCCCGGGATTCCCGGGAGCATATTGCTTTATTGTATAACAATGTTACTTGCTTCAGGATTGTTCAATTAGATTCCCATTGTCATGAATTCTAACTGTTTCAGGCAATGTAAACATTGGTCTGACATATCCATATGCATCCCTAGGTGTTGTTGATCTAAGGTTTCCACTAGAATCAATATAATGAATTCGATTAGTGTAATTGGAATTCTGTGCAGCCGTACGAAGCAGCATTGGTGATGCCTTTAATATATTTGCGGTTGGTAATAATTCGCCATCTTTTGCCACAAATGGATCTTCACCAAATAATTCGATTGCACTCGGAATAAAAAATTTTGTAGACCCTGTCTGATAAGACGTAGTAATACTGCTCGTAGCATATTTAATAATCGTTGTTGCCATTAAATCTAACACCGTTTGTGTAAATCGTTTAGAATATGTATCGTTAAACCAGGTCATAACATCACTCCCCATAAGATTTGGCCAACCGATTCCTGTTTCTGGGGTTTCAAATGCCATAGATATGGGACATTCTTTTCTAGCAATTAGTGTGCGACCAGGCTCGTTTAACTCACTTTCGTAATTGTGCTTAGCCACATAAAATTCAGTAGGCACCCCATCTTCGGAGATGAGAATAACGGATCCCTCAGTTATGTCTCTAAGCATCGTACCTAGTTTTGGTGTTGCATTCATATATACAGGAGCAGATACTATTCCAATTGTGTTGACTGCGAATATCCCGTAATGATAATTAATATCATTTACTAACTTTTGATCAATGTATGCTTCACTTTGATACTGGTTTCGTATTGATGAATTAAACACATTTTCGCCATCATTGATACTAGCAGGATCGCTATTAATTTTACGCACAATTGCAGTGTGATCCCATTGGCTTGCAATATCCCATGGCTCATCAGCAACCTCTCCTTTCGGAGCCGCGTATTTGTCAAGTGGATCTGTCCATATTAACTTTATCTCTGCATCACCTGGATCAATTGCATATGATGTAACTGGTTCCAGTGGGATCTGAATACTTTCTTCGGATGTATCTGAAAAAGATGAGTTTGTTCGGCCATTCATAGGTTTCACCTCCTCATAGACATCGCGAAACGCAAGTCTATATAACCTATATCTAAGATATAGGTTATATAGCACTCACGTGATGTGAGTGTTATAGAAACCTTTTAGAACAACAAAAAATATACGAGGCCTATGTGGCCTCGTATGTGTTTATTCCATATTCATGAGATTTTGGAATTCCACCGCAGCTGCCAGTCGCTCTTCCGCACTGGGTGTATTCGCTGCCTCCTCGGCTGCTGCCTTGGCCTCGGTTGCTCTCTGATCTTCAAATGCTTCGATTGCATCCAGAATCTCTTGATTGGACATCTCGTCTGTGAAGACACAACCCTGCTGTTCATACCGGGTTTTCATCTGGCTCAACTCGTCAATGAGAGCACCATTGATCAATCCGGCTGCCACAACGGGAACAGAGCCGGGTGCTTTGATCCAGCCATATCGCTGAATCCACTGCTGTGCAGTAAGACGTTCTCCCACAGGAGTATAGATGTCACTTACTTTATCCCAAATTGCATATCGTTTAGACATAATAACTTCACCTCTGTTTTATTGAGCTTCATATACCTCAAATGCATCCGGATATGATCCCCAGATTAATCCATATTTATCGACAGTTTCACCAGCATTTCGATATCTTCGCTCGGTGTTTTGAAGTGTGAGCACATTGGTCAATGAATAATCATACATGTACATATCGCTCTCACCCATGCCAGATGCTAAAGCCATTACGATGTAACTTCCGAGATGCATCAATGCATAAGGTATTGATTCAGCCACAGGCAATTGAGGTCCTGATGTTCTGGTGAGCGAATTGTCGTATACATCAACATCTTGTGATCTCTCACTGAAAGTGCCTCCAGTAGGACCGCTGAATGAAAGCTTTCCACCGAAAAATACAGCCCTGTTGTCAAATGAAATTGCATCAATATCATCTCTGGCTTTTGCAAGCTGGGCGACAGATTCATTTTTTGTCATACTCGAATCGTATGCAGAAACTGCGGTTGATGCATTAAACCTGCTACCGGCATAATTACCTCCGCCTGCAACAATTGCATAGTCATTGACGCTTGCAACTCCGGGATATCCTACAGGCTTGTGATTAACAATCTCAAGCCTAGTTAACGACTGATCAAATGCATCGGTATCGTTTACAGGATCTCCGCCAACGGCTCCTGTATAGTCGGCATAATATCCTCCAACAAATATGACATATTGACCAAACCCGCTTGCACCACCTGCACTCGTTCGTGCTCGTTTAAGTCCAACAGGTGCAGTCGTTGTAGTTAGAGAGGCATTAATTGCGAAAACTCCATCTGATGGATGATGCATCTCGTCGTGGTAATCATCACCGCCTGCAAAGAATCCATATAATTGATTCTTTGCAGTAAAACTACCATCATATTGTGCCAATGAATCCGGCACATTCATGTTTTGTGTAAGGCTTTTATCAATAGTCAATAGGTTAAAATAATAAGAATTCTCACGCCCTGTATTCAGTTTATATATGGCATAATCACCAACCGCAGTATGGTTTGACACACTAGCATCTTGCGAAATTGTAATATCCTTTATATAAACCGGAGTGCCTTCGATCGGCTTACAGTGATTCACAACAGGTTCTGATATTACATTACCTGATGTAACAGCATACACAGCATAATAGTATACTGTGTTATTGATTACATTGGCTGTATCACTATATGCGGTATACTGATGCTGATTCCTAGTAGTCTCTGTGTATACTAGCTCACCATCATCGGGAGATGTAGGTGCGGATCCAGCTTTTCGGACCACAATGGAATGATCCCAGGTTGCCACATTGTCCCACGGATTCGTTGCTGTCTGTCCATCGGGTGCGGCGTATTTATCCACGGGATCCGTCCATGTTAGATCCACGCGCGCATTCAGGGGTGTCAGTACCAGATTCGTCGGTGCTTCCAATGCAACCTGAACACCTTCCACAACTTCGGTGATGGATGTTGTGTTTGTTCTACCATTCATATTCTATCTCACCACCTTGAAGTGAGAACTTTGCGTGTGACTATAACCTATATCTAAGATATAGGTTATAGGCTTCTCGCGATGATGCGAGATCCTATTCCTCTAAAAAATACATAACTTCTCCAGGGATCCGTGGATGGATCCCATATTTATTGGTTGGTAAAAAAGAGGGGAGAAACGGGCTCGGGATTGCCCCGAGCACCGAGCTTTTCTTGTGTGAAAACCTAACTAATATCTAAAGATATTAGTTAGATCTTCGCGCGAGGAAAGTTGGTGATGTATGATGAATGGACGAACAAATTCCGGTGGTACTTCCACAGAATCCATACAAATTCCATTGGATGCCCCCAGTAATGTTGTAGCAGTCGCCGGTGTAAATTCGGTGAGCATTACGTGGACAGACCCCAAAGATAAATATGGAACCACAGAAGGCGAAATTGCGCAAGATCCACAACAATTAGTATCTGTATGGGACCACTCTGTCGTTGTACGAAAAGTTGGTTCCAACCCAACTAGCCCACTCGATGGAACAGTGGTCTGTTCTTCCACTACCAGAAACCAATATCAATCAACGGGATTTGTTGATATGGGTTTGGAGATCAACCAGACGTACCACTATGGCATATTTGCATATAATGAGAGTGATGTTCCTAGTGAAGGAAGTTTTTCCAATTGCCACTTGTGGGGATTTGATTCGATTCTGGATAATAACTCCTGGGCACAGATTGACCAAGCCGGATCCATTGGTATGGCTCCTTCTGTCTGGGAGATCGGTGATGAGAAAAATATTGAAGTGCTCAATGAACCAATTACGCTGGTGATCACTGATTTCAATCACGATGATAAGGCTGATGGGTCTGGAAAGGCTCCTATATCTTTCGGCACGAAAGAGTTGATGAAATCGACCATGAAATGGGGCGGGCCATCTTCCAATAGATATTATGACTATCTCGAATCAATCCCATATAAATATATAACGAATACCGTATTTCCTGCATTGCCGTCAGACTTACAATCGGTCATCAAAGAGGTCAACAAGGACTATGGTATCAAGGGTGCTGATATTATTTATTCCGATGGGACACACGCTGGACACATCGATGCTGTGCCAGAGATTGTTGCTGTAAGGATATCATTGTTTACCATCGTTGAAGTTACTGGTAATATCGATGATAACACAAATACCGGTAATCCTCCGGATACTGGCAATGGCTATTGTAGTGGTGCAGGAACACAATATCCATATTTCACAACGAAGTCAAGATGGTGCAAGCATTTATCGAACGGAACTGGAGCAGCAACCGGTTGGCATTTGGCGTCAAACGATGTCAATAATACAAGGCATTATGGCATGTATATGAACGACGCCGGCAAATATGTTTATGTATCCGGTAATAATATGTATGGTATTTGTTTCCAGTTTGCCGTATAATAGAAATATTATAAGATGGGACCCATTACAGGTCCCATCTTATGTGTTGATTTTTTCAATGCGATCAGGCAACGTAAGCTTCACCAGTGATCTCCTGGTACTGCTCAGCAGTGATCACGTTCTTCTTCACCGCCAAACCAACCATGGACTTGTTCCACAGCTTCCGATCGTAATTGCGCTTAATGGTCTCAAAAGTCATGATTCATTCACACTCCTTTACTAGTAATCTTATTACATTGTAGCACTCACATACTACAAGTAGATACAAGGTCTTCATTCTATAGACACCATCACGTGTCTATAACCTATATCTTAGATATAGGTTATAGCATCCGCTTCATCGAGTTTTCTCGAAAGCAGGTGAGATACCATGAATGGAAGAACGAATGTTACAACCGGAACCAATGCCGATGATATAGTAGTACCATTGGACCCTATTACGAATTTCAGCGTAATTCCTGGGAACGGGTTTGTATATGTACAATGGACGGATCCCAAAGACAAATACGCAACACCCGAAGGTGAAATTGCTCAAGACCCACAGCAATTAGTATCTGAATTTGATTATACGATCATCGTCCGTAAAATAGGATCAGCCCCGGTTGATTTTAAAGATGGTGAAGTGAGTGTATTATCATCAGTTAGAAACCAATACGCAGAGTCAGCATATGTTGATAACAGTGTTACATATGACGAAACGTATTATTATGCTGCATGGGTTTTCAACAAAGACGGCATTGCATCTGATGGGGTATTCGCTGACCCGGTAACTCCAAAGTACTATGATTCCGTATTAGCAAACAATACGTGGGATCGAATCAATGAGGCGTGTACAAATGGCCTTGAACAAAGTCTATGGAGCATCGGCGACGAAAAAAACATAGATATTGATGGTGATATTTTTACTACAATAATAATTGATTTTAATCATGACCCATTGTCGGATGGGTCAGGCAATGCCGCAATTACATTTTCACTAAAAAATTTAATGTCAAAAACCATGAAGCCTGGTCTACCTAGTGATGATCGAACCAGTTCGTCCTCAAATATCTATAGTCGATCCTCTGTATATTCATATATTAACAATACCGTATACAATGGAATCGGAGATGATTTAAAAAATATATTGCAGAAAGTTACAAAAAATCAGCAAATGATTAGAGATAGTGGTACCAAAGCAAGCGGAGCTTCGATTAATGTATATTTATTTACGCTTTCTATAATGGAGGCTGGAAACAGCTCATCGTATGGCGATCCCAATGATACTCCATATCCATATTATTCCACAAATACCGCTCGATTAAAGTATTTGGCAAATGGTTCAGGAGAAGCAATGTACTGGTGGCTTCGTGATACTGGATATTCAACGAATTATGCAACAAATACAACGCAGAATGGATTCTGTGCAGTAGATAAAACGGGGGAAATTTTGGTATTTCGCACAGGTTATACACAAATGGCAGTATGGTCATCTGGTATCTGTTTTGGTTTCTGTATCGGTAAATCGGCAGCATAATTACCTAGGGACCATAATGGTCCCTAGCTTATTATTTTTGTTAGTACAATGATAGTAGCCAATACTCAGTCATCAACGATGACTGTAGTATTATAACTAATATCTTTAGATATTAGTTATAATACTACAGTATTTTGCAATGCTTTACAATATCTGTATCTTGTTAGAAAGGAGGAATGTGTTGATGAATGGTAGAACAAATACGTCAGTTGTAACTATTGATACAGGCGGCACAAAGATACCACTTGAAGCACCTAGCGCGCTGGCAACTATTCCGATGGATAGTCAAGTCAAACTAACCTGGAAAGATCCTCTTGATAAATACGCAGCCCCAAAGGGCGAAACAGCAGATGATCCTTGGGATATTGCAAGCAAATGGGATCACAGTACACTCATTCGAAAAGCTGGATCCGATCCAATTGATATCAACGATGGTAAGTTGATTACTGAATCAAACATCAGGGATCAATATATTACTCAAAGTTATTCAGACGTAGATGATGTGATAAATGGAACGGAATATCATTATGCAATTTATGGAGTAACTACAGATGGGATCGTATCCAGTCCCATGTTTGCAACCGCATTACCCAGAAATGCAGAATTTCGCTATAAACAAAAGTTTACAGTTAACTATCCTGAAGGGTATGAAACATATCATCAGTTCAGTGACTTCAATGCCGGTGCAAGTACTACATCACATGCAATTTTTGTCGGACTAGCTAAAGAAGTTGGAACTGGTGTTGGTCTCGACTATGATAAATATTATCCATATAACTATGCATATGTGTTCGACAAGAGTGGAACAAAGTCAGAGTTAGCAAATGCCGGTGGAAACGTATCGGATAGAAACAGGTATCGTTGTATCATGAGTACTTCCGTTGACGGATATGCTTTCTTTGGTGGTGGTTGGTATGAAGGTTCACCGTGGGGCTCGGTAAATCCAGATGCCGCAACTGGTCGTACAGTAATCATTGATCCAAGTTTAACGGTTAGAACACAATCATTACGATCGCGCAATGGTGGTGGTGCCGCAGGTGTTGATAATAAAGCAATCTTCTTCGGCGGCGGAACCGACTTATTTGCAGAGCAGTATGATGCAAGTGTCGTAGACATAAGTGGAACTGTAAATACGATTTCCAATGCCGTTTCTGTGATGTGGGGTAGGACCGCCGGTGCATCAACTAATAATCATGCTATTTTTGCTGGATATACCGAGAATCTTGCAAATGGGAATGGATATTCTAGGGGAAATGCTGTTGCATATGATTCCGCACTCACTAAAATTACTCCAGCAAGCATCGCGGCTCGGTTTGATCATGTTGGCGTATCAAACAATGGACGTGCAGTTTTTGCCGGTGGGTATACGTATCACAGTAGCAGCAACGATACACCCTCAAGGGCTGTTGAATATTATAATGATTCGCTCACAAAAGCATCTGCAACTGGCTTAATTACACCAGTCCGTTACTTGGCAGGTGTTAGCTATGGCAACAATATGCTGTTTGCAGGTGGCTGTGGGAGTGATTCTAACTATACCGCAACTGCAAATCTATATGATGGATCTCTTACAAGAAAAACTGTGTCAAATCTGGGATCGGCTCGTGCAAATTTAACAGCAGCCACTGCTGAAAATGTTGCATACTTCATTGGAAATGGAGCCGGCGACGCATATGTTTATGAATAATGCAAAGGAGGATATAAATGTCTAAAAGATATCAAATTTGGGATAAGGTATCCGACATATACACCCCTGTGGGTGAAAGATTGACAGCCGATCAGTGGATTGCCCGCTACGGGTGGATCAAAGCACCCGGTGCAGTACCTATAGTGGCTGCGGGTCTCATCAATGGTGCACTGATCGATGAGCTCGGACAGATGAAGAAACGATATGAGCAGCAAGGTGCTACATTCGATTCTTCTCTGAGCGGTCAGGATCTGTTGGATGTGATCGAGGCCTTTGAAGATGAGCAGGCCGCAAATGCCAAAGCGGCTGCAGAAGAAGCAGCGGCCACTCCTTCCGCTGAGGAAAGACTGGCTGCTGCAATGGAATTTCAGAACCTGATGAATCTGTGAGTTCACAAATATCCCTTACAAAATACAAAAACAGAGGCGGTCTTGTACCGCCTCTATATTTTTATTTTATATGATTATATAGCAATATCGCTATCTTAAGCAATAATATTTAATCCATCATCAACAAGAATATCAGACGGAAGAACCAAAGCGGGTCGAACCCCAAGAGAGGTGTTGTGATCAGAGTAGACACAGTTACCATCACCGCGGACGTTCCAGATCCTGTCGGAGCTATTAGTATACGGGGTGCGAAGCCACCAGTTATAGAATTTGACCTCATATGGTTTATAAATGGCCCTGCGCTTGTCGTTAGCAGCCTCGCTTGTACCAGAACTGAAGTACGAGAGCTTTGCGCCGTCACGAGGGAGAAAGGCGCTATCGTCGATCCAGCCCACCTCGTAACCGGACAGAAGGAAGATTTTGCAGCTCAGGCCGTTTGCACCGGATGCAACCGAACCGTCAGAACCCGTTCCATTCATATAAGGGATCTTCACCTGCTTGATGGCGTTCTTAATGCCACTATCAAACAGGTTCAGGAAGGTTCCGTTCAGGTAGGAGTGGATGTCGGAGTTCTTGTAGTTATTGTCCGAGCTGTCCCAAGACCTCATGGCGTAGATGTCCTTGAGCAGCAGCCAAGTGCCGTTGCAGCTATCATCATACATGGAATCAGGTTTACCCTGATGGACAACTATAAACTCTTTAGTGTTTCCATTTATTGGTGTCTTCACCACCGTTCCCACTGCTAGATTCCCTAAAGACATTCCTGCCTTTGGGGTTGCACTAGTGAAGACACCATCACTTGCCACACCGTCTGTATTATATGCGAAAATACCATAATGGTATGCGGTATCGTTGATAAGCCCAGCATCGATATAGGTTGTAGACTGGTACTGATTGCGTACCGAGGAAGAAATCACTATTGTACCATCCTGGGGACCAGTAGGTTGGGAGCCCGTTTTACGTACCAATACCGTGTGATCCCACAGAGACACTAGTTGTTGAGACTCATGGGCTTCTTCTCCTACGGGAGTGGCATATTTATCAACCGGGTCCGTCCACGTTAATGAACATTCCGCGTTGCCAGCCGTGACAACAAACGCCGTGGGCGGATTCAATGGGATGATACCACCCAAAGAATCATTCCCACCGGATACTGTCACATTGGTTTTGCCATTCATACAATCACCATCCTCTTACGAGCGAAAGCGCGTGGTCTATAACCTATATCTAAGATATAGGTTATAGACACCACGTGTGACTGTCCTATTCTATCCCCCAGAAAAGTACGATATGAAGGGAGGCCGTGGATGGCCTCCCCTCATATTTGCAAGGAAAAAATAAGAGGTTGAAATCAGACCAAATGGCTGTTGTACGCGGCTCATAGAAGAGATCTGTTTTCATATACACAATCTCTTCGTTCTGGTTCTTATACAATAGTTACGGTGTGGTCTCTGTGGAATGCTCTTTCATCAGTTGATCAACTTTTTCCGACAGTTCCTTCACCATGGCAAACAGTGTCTTGATGGGATTGGTCGGGTCAAGCGGTTTCTCCGGGAGTTCCGGAATGATCTCACCAGGTTTATCCGTAGAACCATCACCGGTACCATCGATCTTGTTCTCCAGCTCTGTTACCTTGTTGGATAGCTCGGTCACCGTGCTGTTCAGTTGATTGATGACGGCATTCTGTTTGAAGTCCATCATCATACCAGGACGATCGATGCAGTGGTCGTAACAGCGATCACAGACATCGCCACATCCGGGATGATGGGGATCGTTGAAGATCGGTGCCCGCAGGAATTTTGCGACCGGAGACGTGTCGGACATGATGCACATGTCGTTCTTCCAGACACTGAACTTGAAGATGATCCGTTCGCCCGGATTCACCAGGAAGCAACGGTTTACCGTAACACTTCCACAGGGAATCTTGATCTTGTTGATCCGGGGATCATGGATCTGTTGAGTATGCAATTCGATGTGTTTCCCATCGTCTTCAAAATGGTAGAAGTAATTGAAGAAACACCAATCGGGAGGAACGACACACTGGTTGCTCAGATCGCCATCGGTCCCCAGGTAATGTTGGGACTGCGCCGCTTCGTGGTATTGGTACAGAGTATCGAACGGGCCACAGTACGCATCCTCATACGAGGTAGGATACAGCTTCCGTGTCGGAGGAACCAACTCATTCGGTTGCAACAGCACGTAATAAAATTTGATGTTGGTAATGCGAAGTTGCATGGTGTTTTGTGCCACGGTAAATTTGTTGATGGAGGACACGGCTGTATTACAGAAGTTGCTCAGGATCACCTGGCTCTCGGTATCCGTATTGCTGATGTCGAGGAAATTGTTTCGCTGGTCGATGACAATGTCCTCCACCATGGAACGGATCACCTGGCCACTGCCATGTTTCTCCAATTGGTAATTGACCTGTGCAATCAACACATTGCCCAACACAGGAAGTTCCATCTTTCCGCGCAGTGCCGCATTCCGAACAGCTTCCAAAAATTCATTCACCTTCACCGTGTTCGACTGGGCATTCGGATCGCCTTCCGGGTTCTTCTTTCCGATGTCATCGATGCGAACATCCACGATGGCCCGCATGGGCTCATGTGTATCAATGTAAATTCCATCTTGGATCATGCCACGGTCCACCATCTGGAACCGGGTCCGATCGATATACTCACCGATCAGATACGGGATGCCGTTCAGATCGATGAATCCATTGGTTCTATGGGGATTCATAAAGGTCACTCCTTTCGTGCGTGCTATTCTTTCGTACCTTTATTTGACTGTTCCGCCTCACTTCATCGTGAGGATCTCCCGGATGATGTAAATTAGAATCGGGGTGAGCAAGTAGATATCCTGGCCATCCATGGCATTAAATAGCACATCCCCCAGATGCAGACTGACGTCATGGATGGAGATGTGTTTGTTGTACATGTAGTTCCACAACAATGCCTCGTACTGGTTCTTGGGTGGATGACGTTCATCCAACAACCCATTCAGTTGCTCTGCGGTAAAGGTGTAATATATCTCATTTGTTCGATTGGCAACATTGGCCTCTTGGATCGGTACCGGGGTAATCACTTGGACATCCCCATCGTTCCACTGGACAAACGAGGAGTACAAGTATTTGTCAGCATACACCAACCGGAAGGGGAATCGATGGACGAGTTCCGGAGGTGCTTGCATCTCCATCCATCGATAGATCGATTGTTGGTAGTACAACGGGAGTTTCGGATCGTCGATCTTCTCATGGAGCAAGATGACATCCATGGAATTCTCCGGGTTCAGTAACCCGTACTTGGCGATGAATTCATTCCCACACATGTCAAACCATACCAACCCAGTCGAACGATCGTGGTACAAAAAACAATTGTGCCGTCGGTTGTAAAACATCGCCCGGTAGGAGTCGATCATGGTGTTCACCATGCAGAGCACTTTCTCCCGGTAGATGAAATCGTCCTCTAAGATCACCGCATCACGTGTCCCACCGATCTCATTCATGTCCGTATGATACGTCTTGACCAACTGGTGTTCCAATTTCTCCAGAGTCGCAGGAGAAGTACTGTGGAGATGGTACCGGATCTTATAGAATCCATCTACCTTCATACTGTCGTAACTTACTTCCGTGACCTCGAACAGGGCACACATCTTCAGATGTTTGACCACGAAGAAATCCATGGACTTCGGTACCACCGTAGAGGGTAGAATCACACAGTCCCCATCCACATTGATGTCCTCGATTTGAATTTCATCGGTGTTCTCCGGTGTGGCACTTGTCAGTCCATTGATTGGCAGATCGATGATTTTATTGTATCGCAACGGGGAGTTCTTTCCGAACAACTGATCGATGTTTTGGGTTCCCCGATCCACCGTGATGGAGGTGTCGTCTTGGGAATAGTAATCGACCAGGACCGATCCGTTGCTGGTGAATCGATTCAACTTGGAGTGGAGTCGATCTTCGAACTTGAATATATTCCCATTGATCAACGCCTTTTGATCAAAGATCATCTCACCCATCGTAGCATTACCTCGCTTTCTTGTAATCTCATGCAAAACTCTTATAAGGAGGTAAAAAAGAATGGGAGAATCCAACGATTCCCCCATCCCATATTCGCACCACTCTATCCTGGTTATCGTGTACAATTACACGTAGTTCATTTCCATCACAGGAACACAGTTCCGTTCAATCCCAGCCACGGTGCTAATGGCATCAATCCGAACCATCTGGATGTCGCCGTTCAATCCTTCGATCAACACCGTATTCTCATCAATCCCAATCACATACCCAGAAATCCGATATCCATTCTTTACGAAGATCGAGACAAGTTGATGACTTCTCTTTGCTTTCGTCATCACCGCATGAAATACGTCCAATTCTTTTTTCCATAGTTTACACATGATTTTGTACAGCCTCCTTAGATTTTTTGATATTGTTTGAGGAGATAAAGATTGGATCCCTCCTTTACACCAGTAGAATATATCATTATGAAGTGAGGAGATACTGTAACAATAAAAAAAAGAATAGGAGGGAAGAACCCTCCTATTCTCATACTAATTTTATTCCGATACAGGTTGGAATTCGGTCGGATTGTCGATCGGAGGAGTAATGATTTCTTTGGAATCTGGCTTCGGTACGAGATCGACAAATTTCTGTTCAAATACCAACAGATTCTGTTTGATCTGTTCCTTCACATCGTCCTTCAGCATGTTGCGGATAAACCTATCCAACATGATCGTCATGTAGATAGCGTTGTTGCGATTTTGGTCTTTGGCATCGTGTACATCACAATGCACAATCATGTCACAGAAGTACAGCAGCAATACCCCATCACAGCAGTGGTACTCTTCCGGGAGGAAAGTGGATTCAAACTTTACGATCTCCGGAATGAATTGGGCAGAGACCTTCATCTGTTTCAGTTTATCAGCTGCTCGTTTCAGAATGTACTGGGCCTTCTCCGCATTCCCGAGACGCTGTACCACAGATTGGATGCGCTCCAGAGGAATCGGTTCCGCCAAGAACGCCAGATAGATCTTATTGTAGTACTGCCGAATGGCCAGCTCGATCGCGTGCTTCCGTTCTGGATCCTCTTCCTTCTCTGCAGACTCTTTTAAGATCTGCAATTGTTCCGCCTCTTTGGCATCGGTGTACTCGATGTACATCCGATCGATTTCCCGGAACTCCTGTAAGGCATGGGCCCAGTTATAGAAATCCTCATACACCTCATGGATCCGGTCCAACGTGAGTTCATGCGTGACCCCGATGATGGGATGGTCTTCTCCAAAGAGATCCACTACTTCTTGTTCCGTCATGGTGAGTACCCCATTGCAGGGATCGTACGGGATTTCCTGTCCGTCTTTATCCAAGATCGGTGTTTCCGGTTTTACAGCACGTCTCTCCCGGTTGATCTGGACTAGCCGTTCGATCTGTTCGTGATTGACTTTGTACGTCAACACAGTGGACCTCCATGTGGACTCCATGATCTGCAGGATCTCCTTTGCATGCTTGTAGACCTGCATCACCTGTTCCATGGTGTAATGTTCTTCGAGATAGTCCATCATCTCATCGTGGTTTTCAATCTCTTCTGGCTTCTTCTCCTCTGTGGGTTCTTCCACGGTATCATCGATCTTCTCCCACTGGCCTTCAATCAGGAAATACCTGTCATAGCCATCCTGATCATCGGTATCGCCTTCCTTGGCAACCATGTCACCAGTATCACCTTTCTTGGCAACCATGTAAATGGTGTTCTCATCAGCCTCGCCGGGTTCAGGCAGATCTTCTACAATGGTGAGCTTCAGATGGCTGGCACTAGCAACGGCAGCAGCGATCTTGCCATCAGCCTCACCCTTGTCATATACTTCAGAATCATTGGTATTATGAGGGATCCTCTCTTCTCGTTCCATCTCTTTTGTTTCCATAATCGTTTCCTGGTCTCCTTTACTGGTTCATCGCTTCGGCTTCCATATCCACTGTCTTGGACAACAGATCTCGGATCGTGATGCTGCAGAGCTCAATGATGTAATTGTCCAAGTACTCGGAACTCACCAACAGCTGTTCCGGATCGATCTTATCCTGTTGGAGTGATTGGTGCACGGTGGTTGCACTCACATCCACCAACGACGCATAATTGGATCGTGTCGTCTTATCGAGCTCATGGGTATCGATGAAGTCCCGGAACTTCAGAAGGGCTGTTTGTTGACAGAGTTCTTTGAGGAAATCGAGTGTTTGTTTGGTGTACGTGATGCGCCACGTCAGCTTCTCGTACTCCAATTGTTCTGCATTCTGCAGTGTCACATTGTTGTTTTTGCTGAAGACGAACATCAGCAGGACAATGAGAACCAGGAGCTCAAAGGCAATCATGATGATGAATCCTTCGTTGATTGTAAACATGGGAAATCTTCCTCTCTTTCTGATTGTTTTCTATCAGTCGGTTCTTCCATGATTCCCATCTTATAGTACTGGAATCCCACTGCCCACTGCTTGTTCTGTCTGCATCAGAGATATTCGTGTTCCTACTTACGAATGATCCGTCTGTTGCGGAGTAATGACTTTCGTCACGTTTCCATCGTCGTTCGTAGAGGCTGCCATGATCTTATCCCATCCGAGAGAGTCAATCGTGCCCCATGAAGTTCCATTGTAGACATATGTCTGATTTCCTACAACAGCCACAGTTCCTACGATTGCATCTGCAATCGGTTCTCCATCGATGACAAGAGTGCCATCCTCCGCAACGGAGCCCGCATCGTATCGAAGGAAGTGAAGTTGGAGCTTTTCATCCGGCAACACGGATTGTTTGGAACGGTCAAATTCATCTATCCACATAGCATGTGATTCCAAATCGATAACCCGTTGCTCCAACGTTCCAATTGCTTCCATCATGTAGTCGAGTTGCTGTTGCAGTTGAAACCGTTTCTGTCGTTCTCCATGGATCACACATCCCAGTCCCAGTGCCACACAGATAAGTCCGACAATGTAGATGATGATCCACCCAATGAGTTCTGCTGTTGTGATCGTAAAATTAAACATAGTACCTCCAGTCATCAGATATATTGATCATTGTACCAGTCACTTCCTGACATCATCAACCCAGTGATACTTGGCCTTCAGATATGTGTACTTCAACCATAGTAATCGCAGTGCACCAATTGGAACATACTGGTTGAAACTATCAATCTCATTGATGAAACCAACGGATGGTTTTCCTTCCACCAATGTGATCTGAATAGTCTGTATCTTTGTATCATTGACGTATAATTTGTAGATGGCACCAGCCTCCGATTCATGGATTAATACATATCCATACTTCCGTTTCAACTGGTAATCAATATCATTCTCATCACTCAACTGGATTACTTTGGGATTATTATCTTCATCCCATGTCAACACGTTGATGATTCGATCTTTCAGATCATCAATATCATCATTGATTCGTTCTACATCATCATGGTGTTTCTTTTGGATTGAATCCATATAATGTTGATATCGTTTATTGAGTTCTGAAATGATAGCTCCAAGGCCAATAATTCCAACTAATAATGCAATGATATAGATTACAATCCATGGAATGAAATCATGGAACGTCATATAATTCATAATCGCTTCCTCTAGTCAATAGTATTCTATTACTCCATGTTCGAGAAAGCTGCGGCATTGTTTCGGAACAAGTCCACGATGTGGTCCGTCAAGAATCGTTTCTTGAAGGGCAGATGTTCCAGGATGTACTCCCACACATCATCCGCATCATCGATCGTGTTCGGATGTTCCTTCAGGTACCGATGGTACACCTTTCGCAGTTTCTTCAAATAGTACATTTCCTCCACCGTACAGAAGATTGTTGTATCACCAACCTCATACGCGACAATCTCTGTCCGATGTTCGGGTTCTCCTATAAACTCATCGTTATCGTATGATGTTTCCATACGAACTCCCAAGGATTTCAAGTATGCCTGCAATACCTCCACCGCTCGGGATGTAAAGGTATTGGGGATTTCATAATTTCCATCCTCTGACAGAATGGCTTCGTACATAAACCGTCTTCCGTCAATGGAAGTTCGATACAATGCATTGACAAGTGCAAAGTCCTCCGGATTGGTGATGATCATGAAATTCATGTATCTTCATACTGTATCGCAACTACAGTACCGGCCGTTACAGGCCACGCTCTATCTCTCGATAGAAGATGAGACTATATCAACCCGTATGTATAACATACAAGCTCTTCCCGTTTCCATTTAATGGGTTTATAATGGACTACTATCATCCATCTACCAACCTCATAGGCAATTAGGCTGTACTTTACTCACTGAAATTCTTGATAAAGTTTCAGCTTTGGATAGTCGTTGATCCTTCTACTCCTGGAGTAGCTTGGATGCGGATTTTCTCTATTCAATCGCTTTTTACCATACCCTGTATCGTTACTCACAGGCCATCACAGTATCGCTATTGTGATTTGGTACGATTGACCTACCGAGACGTTCCCGCAATTAAAGAAGTATACCCAATTTCGTCTAGGCGTTTCATATTCACCAAAGCGGCATGTATCTTCACGTTGGTTCGCAACACCAACGCCGGTCGTTACCAGACCACGCTTCTACTTTCGTAAGAAGATGAGACTATATCTTCCATGTCTACTATTTCGATTTAATGGAATTATATCAAGTATCTCTCTTGAAACCAACCTCATTCGCTTAGGCTCTACTCTACTGACTGTCTGACCGTATCATCACGTATCAGAAAGCTGTTCGATAGTCGTTGAACTCTTTACTCATATTTCATGAGTAATTCAGCTGCCGATTATCCAATTCTAAACGTTGTTACTATCCGTATGCCATTACGCATACTGCTATCCTATCCCATCACTGTGATAGTGCAGTAGTTTAGACTCTAAGGAACTTCCGGCAATTAAGCAGATTTATAGCCAACACGATTTTCTATCGGCTTTGTGGAGCACCAATACTTGCCAATCTTATTGTCATGACTCTTCTCCGGCAACGACTCGTCTGAGATCGCCCCAGCCGACCGTACCGAGAATCCTTTCTCACCCGATTGTTTCAACATCATGATGTATTGGTAACCGACATAGTCATCACCGATGTAAATATCACGACCCCATTTCTTCTTCGGAACGAAGATGTGATACGGTTGCATGATATCTCCATACTTTTGATACACCATGCTGATACGATCGCGTGTGGTCCATTCTTGGTTGAACGCTTCCCAACGGCTGTACAACCCATTGTCTGTCCGCAAGGTTCCATCTCGGTTCAATGAGATACAATCCTCGATAAAGTGATCTTTCTCTCGTTCCGATAGCCCTGCATACAGATCCTTGATCTCTTTTCCCTGTTTGGGATTCAATAGTTCCATCACATCCAGTAGGAAATCGGCTTGTTCTTCTCGTGTCTCTAACGTTGCCGCATGTTTCCGTGCTTTGTCTAGAATGAATGTAATGGATCCTTCAATCATTGAGACCGGAATGGTTCGGTTGATAATCGCCAAGGGGTTGGTCAACAAATCCACACGTTCTCGTACCCCAGTTGGATGTTTGACGCCGAATTCATCTACAGTAAATTCTGTTGTGAGATACGGCATCTCATCATCCGGCCAAATATTACAAATGACAGTTTTGTCAGTATCTTCAGTAGAGGTCGCTACTCTCTACCCGGTTGCAAAGAACCACGCTCTATCCTTTCGATAGATGTTGAGACTATATCATCGCAATGATAGGCATTTCGATTTAAGGGATCTTCCCCCACCAGCTATGGCCCTACTCCTGATGATCCATCATAGCAAATGGATCCAATGGGATAGTCGTTGAACCTGCATCTATAATTAATTATAGATGATTGGCTGCCTATGATTACCCAATCCTGACGGCTGTTACCATCCCTGAGTCGTTATACTCAGTGCTGCACATGATATCACTATCATGCCGCGGTGCGTACAGGCTCTAAGCGGCTTCCGGCAATTAACCTATTTTTACATGGCCCAAACAATATCATGCCATGCCTCAGTATCTTCATCTGATTCGTGGGATCAGACAGTTCTCTTATGAACTTCTCTACCTTCCAGTAGACGTTGAGATCATATCTTTCATGGAGTCCACTCCATGACTTGGCGTTTCGATTTAAAGGGTTCTCACCTACCGTCACTCACTTACGGCCCTACTCCTGTAGATCTAATGATTTAGATCCGATGGGATGATCGTTGAACTACATTGCTATGAAATATGATATTGTGAAGATATGGTTTTATGGCACCTTTTTGAACGAATGTCATAGACTAGTGATTTTAACCGATGATACTCGAAACCGGACGTCAATCCAAGTTCATTATAGATCTCTTTAAGAGAATATTTTTTCTCTAAACGCTTGCATACTTCATGGATCAATTCATCCGGAATTTTCTTCAACGAACCAGTCTTCACAAAATCATATTGTGAGCTAATATCTTTCCAACCTTTACCAATTCTAATACGGGTTATTAATGATTTACCATATCGATCATTCGGTAAACCAATCGCATTGATGATATCGATGTTTCGATATCCATCTTCTAACATTTTGCATATTCTATGAACGGTTTCATTGTCAACAGTGGCATACGATAATGAATCTCCGGTTTTAATAAGGCCTATTGATCTTGCATGATCATAGTTCCATTTATACGATGCCCACTCCAGATTGGATAATTCATTATTCAGCTTATTGCCATCCTTATGATTTACTACAGGCAGGTTGTCTGGGTTGGGAATAAATGTTTCAGCCATCAACCTATGAACCGTCCTACGAACATATGATATTGTGTCAGAAGAAGGATCTTTCAAAGTTACAGCTCGATATCCACGTTTTTCAATCCATCCGTTTAAAATTTGATTTGTATCGGTATTGGTGATTGTTGCATGTTCATCAATGGTATATTGCGATTTTACTCCATTGATGAAAATATAAGATACTAGCATAACACATCAACCTTTCTATTTTTTATTATGGTAGAAAGGTTAGTGTAATTGTATAGCAACACAGCTGCGGATTGGCTCTATGCAATACCTTATTACTGTACATCTATGGATTAGATAGATCCATCCACGCATCACTACGTGAATTTAGTAGCATTGCCTTAACAAGCGATCCCCGCAATTAACCAAGTTTTACACCGGCAGGTTTGTTCACCGGTGATTTTACGCCCCACCTTCAGTGGTTCGCGTTTACGCAGCAGGAGTTCAATAATGCAGTTCGAAAAGATGTTGTCGTTGAAGGCCCACTTGGCTTGATCGTCTAGATAGTTCATCGCCTGGCGCATCCAACGGTGTATATTTTGATCGATGTGTTTGGAACCTGATTTGACAATCTCCTTGCAGGTTCGATATACTTTGGAATAAAACCACTTGGCATCCGTGTAATACGACAGATATTGTTTGGTGACTTTGTTGACCTTCGGGTCGACTTTGTTTTGATAGATCTTAATGTCGATGACTTCCGATCCGCCGGTACAGTAGAACACCGTGTCCGACTGGTGATTGGGATTCTTCAGAGAGGCATCGCGCAGATCAGAGAACATCCGGGATTCTTTTACCGTTCTCGTCACTGCCACGATCCCATCTTCGATGATGTCTCCAATATCCGGCAGACCTTGGTAACAGACATCGTCCCCGTACTTGTTCAACAGAATCGTGTTGTCGTTGATGGGAATGGTCTTGGTTGTGATCTCGTTCGCCACCATCCGTTTTGCAAACGACTCCGACACGATGATGGCATCGTCTTGTAGGGCGGGATGTACGGTGTACATGATCCGTCCATTGACGCCAACGGAAGCATTCATCGTCTCATCGTAGGAAGTTGGTTTCGATAAGACCGTGTCGGATGGAATCACCTCACCCACTTCACACTGGTCGATGAAACTATTGTTGTAGGAGAACCCGTAGTTCTCTGTCAGGTTCTCCACCTCTTTTCGTTCATATACATGGTAGGAATCGTCATCTGGGCAGTGGGTAAACAGCAGTGCAAAGTTTACTTTTCCCTTCAACCGTTCATCGTACTTCTTACAGATGGCGATGACGGTCTCTCGTCGTTTTGTCTTCACATAGAACGAGGAGAATTCCCCTCGAACGTTCTCCTTCCCATCATACAAAAATGGGAACTCTGGTTTCTCCAGTGCTAAGTGTTGCGTGTTGTGCTTGCCGTTCATCGTTCCACGCATCGTGTTGTCGCCGCCGGAAAAGTCGTTCTGTCCCGCTAGAGATAGTCGTTCTTTCCCGACGAGTTTCTTACTGACCTCTTCCAGTTCCTTGATCAAATTGTACTTCTCTCTCATCTCATGAATCATCCTCCTTTACGAATCACAAATGAGACATATGATTGTTTGAGAGTTTAGGAGAAAATATATATTTATAAAAATGAGAAAAATAAAAGAAGAGTTCCCCGGGGATCCACCCCGGGGAATCTCTGTAAGGAATGTTATTCAGTTTGACGGGTGTCGTCATCACACCCAATTCGAAAACGAAATAACAATGATCTCGTTCCAATGGGTTGTTGCACGGAGGCAACGGGATCGTTCACTACCACGCTATGCAATTGTGCGACCCATACGTTGATACAAGATCAGGCATGGGAAGAAGATAATTAGTTATAACGCTCGCGATTCATATGTTGAAACGAAGTAGGTGCTGGTAGTACTTCCGATCGCCCATTCGATCTAGATCTCATTTGCTCTATCAAGTTAGACGTAGGCCTTAGTCGGCAAAGCCATCCCAAGAGGGTTCGGCCGTATAACCAGGCTGGCCAGAGAGCTTACCGGTGTTGATATCCTTATCTTCAACGGTAATCGTTCTAGGCTCATTGGTGACGTTAAAGACAGGCAGGTTACCAATGTTGGTACCAGTAGCGGAATCCACAGGCACCGGCCCAAGGGACCTGCTGAAGCGAGTGGTATCGCCACTGGCATACACAGCATCGCCGAGCTCGGGATTGAAGTTCAGTGAGTTCGATACGATGCGGTACTGCTTCAACAGATCGTTTGCGATCGCGGTGATGATGGGGCTGCGGTACACGACGCAGTTAAATGTCACATCGTACGTGACGTTATTGTGTTCACCGTCAGCATCCATATTCAAGAGGGCACCCTGTGCGATCGACTTCGGATAACAGTCTGCAAGCATCACAGCACGTTCAACTTGTGCCCCGGAGCGGTCGTGCATCACATAGATGAACTCGGCCGTATGGTTCGCCTCATTAAAGGCAATACCATCATCGCTTTCTCCAGCACGCATGTACAGACGTTTTTCCTTCGGGTCAGAACCACCAGAGCGTCCGCCAGAGATCCAACCGCCATAGGTGGCCAGACCAGAGTTCTCATCACCGATGGCGTTCATCCAACCGTCAATGACGGTCAGAACAGGGGCGCCGACCATCTCGTAGAGACCGATCGTGATTTCATTAGTCGACTCACGCGTGACAGTCGGTGTATTGAATTGACGACCTGCAAAGCCACCACGGATCGGAGTAGAAGCCTCGGCCAGAGTCTTCTCACCGAACCCGTTGACAGAACGATTCATGTACTCAAGCATATGCTTAAATTGCATAAACAGAGAATTGGAATCGTACAGGTCACCAGAGCCAGCAAACATTCGAGCAATTGCGATGGGGGTACGGACCATAAACAACCGACCGAAGCCATTGAGCAACGGAGAATAGTTCCGGAGGGCATGGTTGGTTGCATTGGTACCGCCCACGAACATGGAATATTTCGTGAAATCAGGCGCATCGAACTGACGACCGCCAGTCTGAGATGTGATTACACCAGGAATTGCCATTACTCATCACCTCCACTATAGTCGGGACGTTGGATATTGATCTCGACGATGATACGTTTGATGATGTTGCGGAACTTCACGACGACATAGCAATGCATGATCATGCGCTGTTCCTCAAACTCATTGGCCGTAAATTTGATCTCGAGATCCTGGACGAGAGTGCCAATCCAAGGACGGAAGTTTTCCATCTGCGTGTCAGTGTAGCCCTTGCGAACTTCAGGCTCATTCCAGTTGTAGAGGTAAGAGCGGCAAGACCGTTCCAAGCTCTTCTTCAAGCTGTTCAGCACACGGACATTGTTCTCCTCCAACAGGGCGGAGGCATCCAGCTGCCGGGTGTTCTGACAAGCTCTCTGAACCACACGACCTTCTTCACTCGTAATGTAGTAATTGATCCGATTGGTATACAGTTGTTCCTTCACGTCCCAGTCGATCAGATCGATGTCAGGACGGAAGCTGTCACGGATCATATCGCCACTGACCGTCAACGCAGTATTCCTTTGGATGGCATTCAGCTGAGCGAAGCTATACACGAAGGGCTTATTTAATCCGTTAGTGAGCAGATGCGGAATTAAATTCTTCGCCAGGAAATACGATGCGGTCACGGAAATCCGACGACGGGTATAGGGATCAAAGATATCGTAATACCCGAGATCGATGGAAGTGGATTTCCCGGTGAACTCTTTCATCATATCGATGATATCCATCAGTTCATAGTTGACGCTCAGGTTCTTGGAACCGACCACACCACAGTCGAGATGCAGCAGACAGCCAGCACCCATGTCGGTGGACACGGTCATACCGTTGCGGTTCCGGAATTCATTCAAGTCGTACATGGCACGCTTGACATTCAGATCGTCGTAATACAGGGTAGCGCCGTTGACGTTGCTGACAGCAGTCAGAGTCGCATAGTCGGCATCGGTCAAGACACTGCTGTTGTGGTACAGCGGCAGAGCACCGGAGTCCACAGTCAGAGTCCCTTCGGCGGTCATGTTGTAGTTGGCGTCGAAGATAAAATCCAGGTCTACACGGGCAGGAGACAGAATCTTCCGATCCTTCTCACCGCGGAACGCCTTGACGTACTCGCGGGACAGCAGCAGCTTCATCTCAGCAGGCGTAGGAGCCCGGGAGATGTCCCCGGAGTGAATCTCTTCAAAGTCCCCATCGAAGCCACCACGGAACCGGATACCAGCACTCTGAGACAGATTCTCACCGGTGTACTGGTCCGCATCGATCTCGACTTCCACACCTTCGTTGTAGGTGATATTGCCCGTCTCCTGATCCACACCCAACACGGTATACTGCCAACGGGCACCGTTGTTCAGCGGATCGTTGATCATCAGACAGGTCATACCAATACCGACGGTCGGCCACTCGCTCTTGTTGGCAGGACGCAACTGAGAACCGGAGATCACAAGATCCGGAGCCACGTAGGTGTTGGTCTGCAGAGAGGTGTAATTCCGATAGTACGGCATGTGTTCAGAGGTACGGGTGTTCAGCAGATAGCCGAAGATCGGGTCGAAGGTCTCTTCGGTGATCTCCTTGGCAGTCCGGAGCTCCAACAGCTCTTCGGTGCTGCCACCAGCAGAACCCAGATACGTGTCGTTGAGTTCCACGATATCCTGGTAGAAGTTGTACAGGTACTCGAAGTTATCCTCGAAAGAATGCACATACACCGGACAGGTGCCAGTGTCATACTGGTCGAGTACATCGGAGATCAGGGTGCTCATCTCGTAACGGACGGTCTGGTACAGAGAGCCAGAGTACACATTGGTGACACGGGTGGTACTCGTGTTGTTTACCAGAGCGAACCGATACATCTTGACCTCGTATTCCTTCTCGGAATCCGTGTCACGACTGATGCTCATGGAGTACGCATTGCCGTACTTACCACGCCCGATGGAACGAACGTAGAACAGCGGAATGGTGTAGTAGCCAGTCACATCATCGGGAGTGAGCTTGGTCTGCATGTTGGCATATTCAAGAATGGCAGCATCGTCGAGAGGACCATCGGTCAGTGCAGGCTTACCGGCATAGGTGGTCGTGAATTTGATCTCCATGCGGTACATGCCAGTCTCTTGATTCTGATCATCCAGAATCTTGCCCCGACGGAAATGCGCCAGAACGATCATGTTTGCATAGCTGGCATTGTCCGGCAGAACACGACAGAACCACACGTTGGTGCTGCCATTGAACAATGCATCGGCCTGCAGAGAAGGCTGACCATACTTCTGGAAATTACCCTTCCCGAAGATCGCGATCTTTGTATTGAGGTCACTCAGTTTGATAAAGGTATTGTCGATACCCTGGTCAGCACCGGCGACGACAACCGTGGAAAACGGAAGATCCTGAGTTTCGGAAGGAGTTGCAACAGTTTCATCGTACTGGGTAAAGTCGTTGATGACTGTATGTACGTGAGGCTGTGCATAGTATGGTACGATTTGATTGACATCGGCCATATTCGATACACTCCTTTTCTTTTGGATTTTAAGATTTACAAAGTTGTGGCATCTCTTATTAAAGTGTTTATTTCCCAGGATTTCTACGTCAATCCTGCTTATCTACTCAGTAATGGATGATCTTCTCCAACGGGGACTCCGGTTCCTCTTTTCCCTGTGCGGCGTTGTTGATACCGTTGGAAATCATGCTGTTGATATCCTCAAAGGCCATGCCTGAGAACGTCGACAGCTGTTTGACCACACTTTTAACGTCACCGGTCACATAGTCATACCCATCGGAATTCGGATGGGACCCATAGTACTGCCCATACCGTTTCTTGAGATCGTGGGGATTCCGATAGATCGAGGCAATGATCATCTCAAAGATCTTAGAAGGTACTTTGTAGGATACGCCGGCGATCTCCAGGTTTCGCCACCAGAGATCGATCACTTGATTGTAGTTGACGGTCGGAGGAATCTTCCCGGCCAAGATCATGTCCAGGAAGGCACCCGCCACTTCACGTCCTTTCGTCACCGACTGATGCAACACGTATGCCTTGGGCATGTATTGCAACGTCATGACCTCAATGGATTTATTCCGAATCCGAATGGTCTCTTGTTTCGACTCGTACACCATGAATCTCACAATGACAGGTAGATTGAACAGCTGGATGGGTCCCGGTGTTCCACCCGGGAAGGCACGTGCATATACCAACCCAATGGTGCGAATGGAGGCGCCTTCGTTGAAGGTGATGGAACTCCGTTCGAAGTAGCTCATGGGGATGTAGATCTCCATGTAGTCGTTGCAATAAATTTTTCCCTGGTCTGCGTATAACAGAGCCATGGAACCACCTCCTCATTCAAATATTGTTGATCTGATCGAAAAAGGTCGATGGGATGCTCACCATCCGATCGGGCAACTCTCCATATCGGTCCCGTACTGAGGAATAGACAGAATCCTGTACAAACGAGAAGCGCGATACCAGCTCTTTCGTTCGGATTTCATCGGATGCAATGGACATCATCGCCAACGTGTTATAATCTTGGTCGTTGGATACGGATCGAATCCCACTGACTACCGCTACATCGTTGACCTTCCTTTCGTCCTGCTCCGGACGGATTCCATCCTCCACCAGTTTATAGATCGGATTCTCATCGCGATAGACGCCGAAGTAGGAGAGATTGTCTCCCGTGTAGAACGTGTAGATGGCGATCAGATACGACATCAACGAGTCGTCGTGCTGTCCCTTGTCAGCCTCGATTTTCCCGGTCGACGTCTTGATCAACTGACAGATGTCGTTCACCAAGTACTCGGTGCACAGGATATCCTTACAGACGTTGACGTGTTGGAACAACAGTTCGAACATGGCACTCCGGTTTCGTCCGGTCCAATGGCCATACTTCTTCCAAGCACGAGAGATCGCTTTCAACTCTGCATCGGCTGCATTGTCCTCCGTCATCTCCTCCAGTTGTCGTTTGGATTCCGACCAGTAGATGTTTCCCTTCACATCGGTATCACACAACATTTGAATTAGATAAATGCCCATGCTGTTCTTCTCAGGAATCAGAACACAGCGCGGGATGTAGTGTAAGACAAGTTCAACAATCATCTGGACCGCCATCGGTCCAGAGATGTACGGAGACTTGAACTCCGCAGCAATCTTTAAATTATAGGGATTCACAATCGTAATTGCAAAATTGTCACCGCTGCCACCGGAGGAGGGATCGATGCCCACGAGATACGGGATGTTCTCATCCAGTTCTTTCTCTTTTCCATAGCGCATTCCAGCCCCATGGGGATAGATCTTGAAGATCCACTTGTTGCACAGGAGAATCTCTCGTCCGGACTTTACCATGTTCGCAATCAGATACTCCAGGTCATCGGCGTCGATGGGAGAGGAGGTGGAACCGTGCAATCGTTGCAACAGGATCTCGCGTCGGATTGCCATCTTGTCGCCGGAGAGGGCGAACTGTTCCATGACCCAATCATACGTTTTCCGCACTTGGAAGTATTGGTACTCCATATAGAACACATCGATGACCTCACGGGTGTGCTTCCGTTCACTGTCTTGCTCATGGTACTGTTGTTTGTAAATATTCTTGTACTCCTGGATCTGTTCCTCTGTCATGTCGTATAACTTCTCTGTCCAAGGGATCATCGATTCGATGATGGGCATAGCTTCTCGCCCTTCCTTGGTGTCGAGGTTACCCATTGTCTTCACGGTGCTCGCAACACACCGCCGTCTTGCTGCGTTTCCAGTAGACTGCTCTATCTTTCGATAGACGTTGAGACTATGTTTTCTTCCATCCGATTCCAGATGGACGAATGCCTTTCGGATTAAGGGACTCTCACCCGCCACCGTTTGCTGATGGCCCTACTCCTATTGCCATTGCAGGCTGTTGCAGGATAGTCGTTGAACGGACATCTCTTTTGATTTTACAGAGATGCTTCGCTGCCAGGTTGCCCAATCTCGGAACCGTATTACCTTCCACATCGCATGACCGATGCTGCTGCATCTTCTGTCACCAGAAGACCGCGGTCACTTCCGAGCTCTCAGGGGTTTCCGGCACATAGCATTCGATTGGTACCACGTATTACTACATGGCCGCCCAGTGATTTTGCTGGGGTTTTGCGAATGAGGTCAGCCGATAATTGTATATTCTATTATTGAAGATAATTGGTTATATGGCAATCTTGTTATATTGAAATGAGGCATGCCATATGAACTACGTTAAAGTTCGATTGGCCCATAAGACCAAAAGAGGATATGAGAATCATAAGATTGCTCACCGGAAAAATACATATCATTTCGAATATGACAATCAGAACATTGATCACCGGAAAGTACATATCGTTCCGAAGGGGAGTGAAAAGAAAAAATCCACAAAAGTTTCCATGTCAGTGATTGCAGATGTGCTGAGCATTGTCAGTTCCACCATCAGCATAGTTCTAGCAATCATTGAATATCTCACTTGATACATACTAGAAAAGATACAGAGTACCAGTCTGTATCTTTCCTTCTTTTTTACCCCAAGGTCCATGCAGATGACGGCTACATGGATCTAATCCTCTTTCGGTTCTATTGGTTTTAGAAATACAACTATCGACTGAATTCATTCGCAAAGAGTTCCCAGTCTTTTTTCCATCTTATCTATATATTCGATATCGAATCAATAATTATAGATGAAATTTAGCATGACATGGTTTAGGCGTTGTTGTCATGACACGACAGTGAGGTTGTCCAGCAGCGGCAGCGTTTTCCGCCGTGGTCAAATACAGAGGAGCACTGTTGGAAAGGACTTCGGAGAAGTATGGCATGTGTTCAATCTCATCGAAGTAAATGATGGAGCCAGAGCCACCACGCCCCATACCTTGTGCATGGGCTAGTGAGGTTGCCTTCGGATGGATCTCGATACTGTTGTGACGCAACCCATTCTCCAGTCGTTCGGTGGCCCGTCTCGACTTCTTCACCTTTCCATCGTCGTCGGTGTATCGTGTGAACTGCATCCACTCCGGAAGCAATTCAATGTCCTCTTTCAGAGTCAACAAATTTCGTTTCGTGTTATCTGTCTCTTTGCCGAAGAAGTGCCCCTTCATGTTTTGTGCAATTTGGAAGGCCCACAGAATCGGACCACCGAGACAGCCGGACGTCTTATACGTCTGACGTGGTTCTGTCAGACAGAAGTCTTGGCTTCGTTCAAAACACCAATATGCGGCTGCCAGTCCGCGGTGGAGTGCCAAGGGTACAATGCCCTTACCGGTTCGCAATCGAACACAGTCTCGGGCGAAGATCCACATGTTATGTTGGTATTCAATCCACAGTGCTTGGATCTCCTGTTTGGTGATGTTGGGATTAAAGGGATCGATATCGGCGACCCGGGGATTGTCGATACGCAACATGAAGTAGTAGTTCTGGATCCCGAGCGTCTTCAATTCTTTTGCCGTGATCAAGAACGACTCATTCTTTGTCCCGAAGTCGTAATACTTCCCATTGATCCTCTTGATGTCCGCCATTGGAAGATCATCCCTTTCCTTGTATATGGGAATTTATATATGAAGTTTCTTCGCCTATACATTTGCATAGACAGAAAAACTATATGAGTAAATTTTTTACATTCTATATACATTTCGAAAGGCAGGGATATCGCATGGAAGAACAAAAAGTACAACCGTTTCATGAGGTTGCCTATGTACACACGGACCTGGATGGTGCCGGCTGTACAATCCTGTTTCGATTGGCCCATCTCGGCGTACCGGAAGGGGATGACACATGGCGATTGTTCAATGTAGAGAACAGTGAGATCGATACACTCGTACTCACCCACCTCCGGGAGGGACGATTGGCGCCGGATACAAAAATTATTTTTGGAGACATCTGTGCCAGGAAACGGACGTTGCAAAAATTGCTAGATGCTGGAATCGAACAGGTACAGGTGCTGGATCATCACAAAACAAATCTCTCTGCACTGGACGTCTATCCCAATTCGATTGTGTGGGTTCCCACCGAAGAAGGAGAGCCGTTAGAATCGGGAACCTCTGTGATGTACCAGTACTACAATCGACTCTATGACAAAGAACATGGAAACATGTTTCCTTTCAGCGACAATGGTGCTACTGGTACATTATTGAGAGAATTTGTGGAACTCGTACGGCTGTACGATACGTACGAATGGAAGAAGGACAATAAGAGAGAGGCCAAACAGTTGCAGGTGTTGTTCCAGTTATTGGGTATGGAACGATTTACGAAGAAGTACGTAGTCCGGTTCTCCCACCTCAACGATCTGCCGGATGGGGTCGTCTATCCCATGATATCTGCAGAGGACATGGAGTTCGTTTCCCGACGTATCGAGATGGAAGAAAAGAGCATTGAAGATTTTTCAGAAGATGATATTTACGCCATTTCCTACCAAGGGAAGCTCGGTGCTCTCGTCTTGAATACACGAGGTGCCAACATCAACGAGTTGGCCAATTCGTTTCTCACCAAACATCCCAAATATGATTTCTTAGTGGGATTTGATCTCTCCGGATCGGCTGGGTTTAGTTTCCGCAGTACGAAGGACAACATTGATCTCGGACGTGACTTTGCAGGAAAGATCGGTGGCGGTGGTCATCCCAAAGCAGCCGGTGCTATTGCCAAACCGGAACTCGTGGATCACATCGTCGATATCTTATATGACTATCTATCGGAGCACGGTCGGGTTCCATATGGGACATGAAAAGAAAAAATACCGGGGATTTCTCCCCGGTATTCTTTTTTTTATCCTTCCATGCCAGCCGGATATTGAACGTCGAGATACGGACGATTCTTCTTGTCCGGAATTTTGGTAGCCATGATGTTCTTATAGCACTCCAGGAGCTCTGTGCGTAAGGTCACCAGATACGGCCGGGGATGCGGTACGATATACCGGGGATTGGCGGTATCGATCAACTCAATGTACCACTCCACGATGTCCAACTTCCCCAGACAGTAGGAAGCAATCATCATCTTGTCGTTGGCATCCTCAATGGATTCCGTCTCGATGGTGATGTATGCCACGAGATCCCGAGGAAGCTTCTTCAGCTTCTTCACACGGTTTGCCTCTTGGAGATAGGCAACTTCCGGATCGGGATGGTGGTAGGTCTCCTGGAGATCCACTTGCTGATCTTGCCAGATCCCATTGCTCTTCTCCCATGCATCGGAATCAATGAATCCTTCCTGCAGATACGTGTAAGCGGCTCGAATCGCTTTCAGATTCTCATCGAACTCCGTGCATTCGTTGAACGCATCAATGACAGTACGCAATCCATCCAAGATCGAATTCTTGTCATCCGACGAATGGTTCTGAGCGATGTCCGTAATGTATTTGCATACGCTCGCAATCTCTTTGCCCGTGACGTTGAAATTCTTTTTGCTCATATCGACGTCATCGAACACGGTCAACATCTTGAAGGGAAGAACTACCAATCCACGCAACGTGCTCTGGGTGAGTTGGAATTTCTGCTTCCGATGCAGGGTACCGATCGCACTCTGGAGACGAAGTGCACAACGGGGAAGCCCGTCTGCATAGTATTTGATCAGGGATCGGAAGAAGGTATACAAATCCGACTTGTTCTTCATCGTACGGAAGATACCGGAAGACATCCGTACAGTAATCGTCGGATTCTGGTGTAAGAATCCTTCCACGGATTCGCGGCTCTCCACGAAGCGACCGATGAAGTCCCGTGTCATCGTCGGGATCTTCAACTCCAGTGTATTCCCGGTGTTGGCCTTCGACAACACAATGTTGAACTTGGTGTATCCTGGAGCCCACTCCTTCAGAAGGTGTGTCGTGATCACCGTAGCAATCGTATTGGCAACCGCCGGTGTAACACTCTGCGACTTCAGTATGGTATCTGCCAACGAATCCAGTGTTGCACGGGGATTGCTCGGTTCGCTGTGATCATCTGATTCCTGGTAGAAGAAATCATCGTATACAGATTCCTTTTTATAGGTCTTGGTCTTGTTAAATGCATCGAGCTTCGTCTTTTTCTCCAGGTTAGGTTCTGCGCTCTCCAGCAGAGCATACTCAACGACTTTACCTGCATATCCCGGCTGTAGCTCAAGTACGAATTGATTGCGTTCAAATAGCACTTTCTTAGTGGGATCTTTCATCAAGAAATTCAGGTTATCGCAGGTATATCGAATGAGATCCGTGACTTCCTCTTTGTACTCCTTTACACCTTTGAGATACAGTGGGCCAGTCAGATAGATTCTCCCAGTAGCTTCCTCAGATTCTGTAATTTCAGTATATCCGACATCATTATCCAGTAGATCGGCTGAAGATACAAACTCCGCAAATCCTTTCTCACCTAGTAATTTGTCAGATGCATTCTCTATGATGTTATCCCGGATAAACGCATTGCTTGCGAGTACCCTTCCCTGGAGACCATAGGGCAAACACTCGAAGTCCATGCTGTATATATGAGCGCTCTCTGTGACCTCTTCTTCCGTATGGGGTTTGTCCTCAATTACCTTGACATCGGGGTATTGCTCCCATAGTTCCTTGGCAACCTTCTGTTTGGGCCACACATCGAATCCCTCAAAGTGTTCCCCGTGTTCACTCTCACAGACAAGTGCCATATCGTACTTCCGCCGAATCTTCGCCTTCAGATTGATGTGCACCGCACGAATGAACTCATGGAATTCTTCATGGGGAATATCCTCTCGGTTGTTCGGGACATGTCCTGTGATCTGAATCATGCAGCTGTACCGATTCTTTTTCTTGTACAGACGAGCTGACCCCGTATTCCGTTTTCCCATGGGCATTTCAATAAACTCATCGTACATCGACTTTGCCCAATCGCTCTTGCGCAAATCATCATAGAACGGCTTCTGCCATTCATCGTGGCAGCCCTGTACGATGATCTTATGGATCTCCATCAGATCGCTCTGTAGCCAATCTGGGAGATCCTTGAAGTAGACATCTTTGATCTGTTCCAGGATATTCCCCTTCATCTTTTTCTGTCGGGGTTTCTTACCCTTTCGCTCCTTAGAAGACGCCATCGCATATCATCTCCTATTCTCTGGGATTTATTGGACTGGATGAACTTTATACAATAGTGAACGGGAATAAACGAATCAATAGACCCGGGAACGGATCCCGGGCCTATTGTGTGTATCACTATATAGAAAAGGAGGGAAACTTTATGAACTATCGACGGATGATTAGTCCCAAGGAGCACCCATGATCGGAGGACGGGCAGGCGCCTTACCATAGATCAGGTTGGAGTGCAGCAGAACCAGACGAGCCTCGATCCCCTGGATGGCGATATCCTTGAAGCGGCTGGTAGCGGTCACGATGTTGTACGCACCGCCGGGAGCAGCAGGAGACTGATAAGCAGTCTGAGACTGGCTGGTCAGCAGATGAGAGGTGTACTTCAGGTGACGGAAGCTGATGTGCTCCGCATCGGTGGGATACCCATAGATGTGCAGGATCAGCTCGCGCTCGGAAGTCTCATCGGTGGGCTCCACGGTGTACGCGTCGTACAGGTTGGTGGCCACCACACGCACGTTGGCACCCATATCCGTACCGAAGCCGTAGTTGCCATTCACATCGATGCCACCGATGTTGGTACCCTGGGTAGCCTTCCACTCGACGAACTCGGAGATAGCCTGGGTGGCCATGGGGTTGCCCACGATGATGAAGGACAGCCCATCGAGCTTCGTCATGTCGGTGGTCTGATGGATGATGGCCTTCAGACGGAACTGAATGGCACGGGAGATATACTTGAAGGGGTCACCAGAGAAGTAGGCAGGAGGCTGAATATCCACGGTGTAGGTCATCGCGGTAGACTCCAGCTTGAAGGTATCGGTGGTGACACCGTTGTACTTCTTGAACTCATCGTCGAAGAACTTGATGACGGTCATGCACTCGTGCATTTCCTGGGTCTTGACGATTTCGTCAACCATGCGGTTGTAGTAGTTGATATCCAACAGGGCCGCCGCATCCTCAATCTCTTCGATGGAGAAGGGCATGTTCCACCGGGGACCATCCTCGATGGTGAAGCGCAGGATGTCGCGCTTCTCACGCACAGAGATGGAGCGCAGGTTCTTCTCGTTGGACAGATAGCCCTCGAACACAACACCAGTGACCTGGTTGTTGGCACAGGACAGCGTCACGGTACCATTCTTGAAGTCCACCTGGCCAGAGATGGTATCCTCCACATGGGTGCCGTTGTACTCAAAATCCAGATCGCCATTCACGAAGGTCCCGTTGGTGGAGAACTCCACGGTGATACCGTTGCCGATCAGAGGGATCACTTCGCCGCCAACCTGCACCTTGGAAATCTTGAAAGCGAAGGACAGACGATCCAGGCCGGGAGTGCCATCGGTCAGACCGGAGATCACGTCGTACTTCCACAGACGGCCATTGGTCAGAGGCACCACGTCGTCACGGATCTTGTGGCCCTTGGAGGCTTCCCACATCTGCTGCCAGGTGCCGTCAAACATGCACTTGGGGTACTCCAGCTCTTCACCGGTCTGGTTGTTCACCATGTAGGTGGTGCGAATATGCTTGGTGATGGAGGGAGACTTGACAACCTCCACCTCGATAATGTCCTTCAGAATGGAACTGAAGAACTGCTTCACCAGCACAGGGAACTCCAGGGTGGAGATGGGCAGGAAGGAAGCAATGGATGCGGATTCGGTATAGGACTTGACTTTGGTATCCCAGAAGGTATTGACGTTTTCAATCACAGACTGGATATGGGGGTCATCGGGGGACATTCTCTCAAAGCCCTCCACGACGGGAGTCAGCAGATCCATCTTGTACTGCTCCATCAAATTCCGATCGGAGATCAGACGGTTGAAGTCACGCTTCACATCGACGCCATACTGGTCGTTGTAGCGCTCAGCAATCTCCTCGAAATTTTCATTGAAGGTCTTGGTACCATCGGCCTGATAACGGCCGAAAGAACTGCGCTGGTCCTTATACCCGGTACGCTGCCGATCAGCGGCAGACTCATAAAACCAACTAATGGAATTAGCCATGGCAACATATCTCCTTTACATATAGATTTAGTTTGGCTTAGTTAGTGAGAATCTGTAAAGATTACATAATTGTTACATGCGTATCTTATTGTTTGTCCTTGATTCCCTTCTGGATCGAAGCGTCAAATGAGTCATTCAGCAGCTTCAACAGGTTTAGACACTTGTTAAAGAATAACAGGTTCCTCGAGTAATTCTCCTCCAGGAAAATATTACTCATATAGAGACGGACGTTCTCGTCGAGTTTTTTCAACGAGGCAATGATGGAAGAGGTCTGATCCGACAACGTATAGATCATATCCCCATTGTTTTTGATCATCGACAGTTGGGTGTTGATGGTGTTCAACAACGTCAGATATCGTTGGTACAGATTGACGTTCATCACCGTGGACACCTTGGTATCCAACTTCATCGTCTTGTTGGGATCTTCCTCTTCCTGCTGTTGTCCGTCATCAAATCCAGTATCGCCCAATCCGTCATCCGAAGGATCTTCATCCGTCATATCGGGAGGCGCATCGTTGTCGGATTCGGTTCCCACATCATCCGGAATATCCGGTGGGCCATCGTCTGCAGGGGGATCGGTCGGTTGTGCATCAGTAGAAGCTTCTCCCTCGTCCCCCGGCGCTTCCAAAAACAAAGATTGTTGAAAGAGGTCAAGCGGAGTTCCCATAGCGACCCTCCTTTCTTACATAATGGGTTAGATCCATTTGCTCCAACCCTTGTGACCACCAACTCGCAAAAGCTTCTTATTTAGCTCGTTCTTGAAACGCATGAGTTTGTATTTGTCACGTCGTCCCTCCGGTGTGTCAGGAGCGTCCTTGATCTTCTCATCGATGATCTCCATCTCCGTCTTCAATTCTCCGATCATCTCGGTGCGAAGACGTTCCTTCTTCTGTTTGTTGGTAATGCGCAACATGAGGAAGATTGGATTCAACAACAGACCGGCCTTCAACAGAGACCCATTGACGATCGCCTGTTTGATCGTGGTGTACAGATTCTTCCGATGGTGTGGATCCGCCATCTCCTCTTTGATCTTATCCTCCGATTTGGTCTGCCAATGCTCCACGGCTTGGTTCAACCACTGGTCGACACGTTTCACAGGTTTTGTGGCAGCCTTGACACCCTGTGTGACGGTCTGTCCTGCCTTCTTGACTTTTTGTCCAACGCCAACCGCCTTGCGGTCGATGTCCATCATGGCATCGCGAATGGGGTGATCGGACTCCGGACGACCATCGTTCTTCACCTGCTTGTTCGATGCCTCCACCAGAGTCGATTCCTCTTCCGTCTCGACGGCTCCTTTGCCATATGCATTGTGATGGCGGGAACTGTCGTACTGGTTGTCTCGGTTGATGTGAGTCCGATGATGATCGTCATGACGGCTGTAATCGTTGTCTCGATTGAAGGAATTGGAATTCCGATTGAGAGAGTTGGTATACGTATAATAATAGTAATTGTTGATCGCCCGTCGCTTCTCGGCGGGTGTCATCTCTTCGTCGTCTTCATCATCGTAAGCATCGTCCCCATCGAGATGGATGGGTTCAATCGTATCATCTTTTTTGGTGTCATCGTGGTTCGGACGTTCATACTCCGAAGGAGACTGTTTTTCTTTCTCCTTTTCTTCGGAGGGATCCTCTTCCCCAATGACCAAATTGTGATGTTTGGCCAAATACCCAGGTACCCGTCCCGCATCGTGATTGGAACCAGCCCACGTACCCACCTCAGTGGTATACGTTTTGACCGCACGGGAATACGGCAACATCGGAATGACGGAATCGGCCACATCTTCATCGATCAGATCACCATTCTCCATCACGATGCCGTCCAGCAACGCATAGAGTTCCATCGTCTCGTTGTACGCATCGATTGCTTTTTGTGTATCCGGTGCATTCTGTACAGCCATCTCACACAGATCAATGGCATCGTGGATCGCGGCGATATCCGATTCATACATCGGAATCTGACGATCGTATTCCCCTAACACCACGGCCTCCCGGTATTCCCGAGAGGTCCGTTCCTGGATCTCCTGAATCCGGGTGGACAGACTCTCTTTGCCAAACGAACGCATAGCGGACTCTCGATATTCCTGGAGTTTGTCGAGGTCTTTCAGAGACTGTGTCACGGTTTCACAGAACGAGGGATTCAACAGATCGCTGTTGTACAGTGTATTCAAGACGGAGACGATGGCCGACTCGTCCATATGATTGGCCGTGATCAACAGATCCGGCACTGCCATCTCTCCAAAGGTATTGATCATCTTGGTGACGTTGTATCGGTTCGGAACACCCTCTGTCTCCCCGTAGTAGGATTCCAGGTATTCCTTGCTCCGGTCGACATCCTGATAGAAGTCATACATGGTGCAACAATGGGAATACGTCTCCTGGAATTTTTCCAGTTCTTTCTGTTTGCCTTCGTATTTCTTCTTGAGCTTCGGCAGCTTCTTTTCCTCACAGCGTTCGACACATTCCTCCACTGCTTCCAACAGGAGTTGACAGGCCGGAATGCACAGTCCATATCGCTCAAGAAACGAATCGAGCGTCGAAAAACCAACCTCAGATGAAATGATATATTCTAGTTGTAGGATATAGTCAAAAGGATGGTTCTGCACGAGCTCTTCCACAGCCTCTTTGTATGAAGAGATCGCAACTTCTCGACCTGTAGTCTTGGCGTTTCTGTATAGAGATCTTATATCTTTCATGGCACAGAAACCTCTTTTCTAAGAGAATTTTGACGAGTTCCAACGATTATTACATTGTGAAGGGAGAAAGCAAATTTGATGGCCAAAAGTAAGAGGAAGAACACGGGACTGAGTAACCCCGACACAATTGTACTGAATAAAATATCGGTCTATTTTAAGAAACCGATCTTGAAACAGATTTTACGAATCCTAGTGATGCCCGCATCTACCTATCGAACATTTAAGATTGTGAAGAACATCAATCGGCTCTTCACATATATTGATATGGAGAAGTATAAAAACAAACCGGATTCCGAAGCGATTATTTGGTGTATTCAATATGTATCGAAACAATGGCTCGATGGTGTGATGACGATCGATCTGATCATCGAGATGGCCCGTCGTTCCAAAGAGATCGACAGTGAACGAGAAGCCATCCTGCTGGAGTTGTCGCAAGATGATTCCATTATGAACCCGAACGAAGTCAAAGAGTTGATGCAGTTGGTGGCAGAGGCGCTGCAGTACGGATTCGTCATTGGATTGAAAGATGAATATATCAACCTACTGGATGAGGTCACACTCGACAGCCCCGGTGCATTTCGAGATGTGACAGAACGGTTGTTTCTGGTATCCCAGTCCCTGTTGGATATCAAACATAACACCAACATGGTCACGAACAAGATCGAATTTAACTCCGGTGATCTTGGTTCGGTCAAGTCGGCCATCAGTTCTACTATGAAATCTTTAAAGGAATCTGGTTCGATCTACAAGACCGGCATCCGTCGACTCAACACATTATTGTCTCCGGGTTATATGAATGGACGGCTTTACACGTATCTCGGATTGCCGGGTGGTGGTAAATCGTTAATGTTGTTGAAAACTGCCCTGGATATTCGGAAGTACAATCCCAATGTCAAACCGAAGACCCCCGGAATGAAACCGGCCGTCTTATACATCACCATGGAGAATAGTTTCACAGAAACCATTGAACGAATTTGGAACATGACGTTTGATGAACCCATGGTGAATTATGAAGAAGAACAGGCGGTCGAGATGCTCTGTAAAGAATTGGGAATTCGGAAGATGGTTGGAGAAGGACATGACGATGTGGTATCTGCTTCACTGGCAGACATGCTGGAGGAACACGATAAGGAAGAGAACGAATTGAATGTGGAGATCGTGGTACAGTATTACCCGTATCGATCTATCAGCACCGACGATCTCTATACTATTATAAATGACTTGCGTGATGAGAATCTGGAAGTCTGTATTCTAGTATTCGATTATATTAAACGAATTCAACCGGCTACTGCAGTGAAAGACGGCATTGTCAAAATGGAATTGAATCGAGTCATCAATGAGCTCAAAGCCTTGGCAGTTCTGCAAGATATTCCGGTCGTAACAGCCCACCAGATGAACCGAGCTGCAGCAGCGACAGTCGATGCAGCCATCAAACAAGGCAAGGGAGATACCGGAAAATTAGTGGGAAGAGAGAACGTAGGTGACGCTTTCGAGGTTGTGGAATCGAACGACTGGGCAGCTGTTGTCAATATTGAATACAAGCCTCAGACAGATGATCGCTATATGACCATCAACGTAATCAAACGGCGTCGTATCGATGCAGCCGATTCCAGTATGGCTAAATATACGTATTTGGCTCATCCGTTTGCCAAGAACAATGGTCTACGACTATTGGATGATTTGGGATCGGACAAGGTATTATCGTTGCAGAGTCTGTCGTCGGACATCGATATGATCGGTGCTGCGAAGGAAATCACCAATGCGATACCTCGACTGCGTATCGAACCAAGTGAATTTCAAGAATAAAAAAGAGAGGGACCATATGCGGTCCCTTTCTTTTTTTATCATCTATCCTTTTTTTATTATCTATCTTCCAGTTTCATCTGCATGAGATCCGTATTCCGTATTTGCTCCTCCATATCCTCATCGATCTCATCTAAGGGCATGTCTCGTCCATCGGGATAGGAATCGATCTGATCCATCTCCACATGCATATCCGTAAACTCTTCCTCACTGATTTCATCGCGAATGATGTTGACGATCGCTGCCGTCATGCCGGCTGCCAACTCACACATGCAGTTGAATGTATGGTATTCATCGTCTGACAGATCCGGATCCACCATGATCTCACGAATATCCGTCATAAACGAATCCAGCTTCATCACTGCCTGTTTGCACAGTCCAAGTGGTAATCGATAGTCCTTCTTTTCTTCCTCCATCTCAGATCACCTCTGTTTCGATTCGTGTTCTTTCTCATACTCCGACAGGCAAATCAGATAGGCATAACAATGTGCACAGTCTGTCGGGGAATGGGGAGTGCCCGCCTTCTCATGAAAGAAATAGCAGTCCGGAAATAACTTCTCTGGGAGATCAGTTGAGGACCGTGAGGAGCGGGAGCGATGGATAGGGGAGCGAGAACGGCTCATTGCGATCACCTCCCTTTCGTAAGAGATCGAGATCATACCACTTCTGGCACAATGGGTATTGGATACAGTACTTGCACTGGTCGTACTTCGTGTGAAATGTCGATCCTTCTACTTTATACCGCTTGCAGGTATCAAACAAGACATCGGGATAGGTGGCCATACCATACAATCCTCATGCGACATCTGTTTTTGCACATGCAAACACACGATGCGCTCCTTTCCCAATGTGAGTCCGTTTCTCATCGATGACAAAGTGGTCTCTGGACTCCAAGATACTCCTCCCGTGATTACAATACTTGCGACTGATACCATGTGACTGGTTGTCATGGATTTGAGAAACCGTGACCATTGGCAGATCCTTCCTTTCATAATGACAAAGTTTGAAAGATTTTTATAATTAATAAATCTTTACTCAATGTGTTCCAAGGGATTTCCTCTATTTATTGATGATATATTCTTCTTATAGAAAAGAGGAAAGGAATTTCTCTATGCGGAAGCGATTGGAGGTGTTAAAAGATGGCCAAATTCAAAGTGAAGTTCGTTAAACACAACGTATACACCTACGTTGTGGAAGCCGATAGCAATGATGCTGCGAAAGAAAAAGCATACGATCTATTCTTGTACGATCTAACTTGGTCCATGCCAGACTCGGAGTGTGATCGGATAGAGGTGGAAGAGATGAACGATGAGAGTACGACTGATTGAACAGAAAGGAGTTATCCATCATGATGGAAAAACCAGAAGGCTTTAAGTATACGATCCCAATGAGCGAATGGCCACAGGAGTGGAAGGACTACCGCTGGTATTGTAGAACAATCAACACACACCCGGAGTGGAAAGACTTGACGTTAGAGGAAGTCAAAGAGAAGTCCAAGGAGAGCAAAGCAAACCGCGGACGAAACAACATTGCGAAATGGCATGAATCCTATCAGGATTTACCAGAGGAAGAAAAGGAACGGATCAATCGATCCAAAGGGAACGGATGGAAAAATTTAACGGAAGAAGAACGTGTTGAAAAGAGTCGGCGCATGCAAGAGATCTCCCAGAACTTCTGGGATGGTATGTCAGAAGAAGAACGCGCTGCATTCGTGGCAAGCCGTGAGAATGGCCTGACAGAGCAGCAGAAGGCGAATCGCAAGATGGCAGGAACGAATAACCTCATCGCGTATAACAACTCTCTCACAGATGAGGAGAAACGGGAGAATGGTCGTAGGTTAGCGGAATACTCTCATACGTTGTATCACACGGATCCGGAATATCGTGAACGGCAACTGAAACAACTCGCAGAGGCCAGAGAGATATACAACGATTCTCTCACACCGGAACGTCGGGCTGAAATTGGTGAACGTTCTTCCGCACGGTGGGAAAATCTGCCGGAAGAGGAGAAGCAGAAGTACAGTGAACGAACAACGCAACGAAACTATGAGTGGTGGGAGAATCATCCGGAACGTCGAAAGGAAAACAAAGTGTATTATCCCGAAAATGCCTCAGTTGATCCATATTTCCGTGAGCTCAGAAAAATCAGTTTCCCGTACCCAAAGTACACGGATGATGAGATGATGGCCTCATGGAGATCGTTGGTGGATCTGGCTTACCCAACGGAACCGTATCAGAACTTCGCTGTGAACTTGCGTACCGGAGATAAACTCATCCGGAACTTTCATCCATCCATCTATCATGCACATCGAGAAGGTAAATTATCTCCCTACGATGCGTGGTATAACGACAATCTTTTGAAGATGGCAATCGACAACCGGATCAAATATAACATCGAGATGACACCTGCAAATGTGCTACAAGGATTTAGTGCAGCGAAGATCGCTCCGAAGGTATCGGTGTTCAGTGCTGCGATCGCCAAGATGTTGATTAATAGATATCTCAGTGATGCAACGGAGATATTTGATCCATTCAGTGGATTCTCTGGGCGTATGCTAGGAACGGTTGCACTAGGGAAGAAATACACCGGGATTGATCTCAGTGATACCCATGTACGAGAGTCAGAGGAGATCGTTCACTTCCTGAAAACGCATGGAGTCCACATTGATGCAACGCTTCTCGAATGGGATGTGATGAAGGCAAGTGGATCTTACGATGCACTTTTCACTTGTCCTCCGTATGGAACGAAGGAGGTCTGGGAGAAATCGAATGGAGAACAACTGACATGCGACGAATGGATTGATGTGTGCCTCAATCGATTCAACTGTAAGAAGTATCTCTTTGTAGTGGACAAGACGGAGAAGTACAGTGACAACATCGTGAATGCGATGGTCAACAAGTCGCACCTTGGAACGAATATTGAGAATGTGGTATTGATTGAACGCAAGTGAGTTAAAAATAAAGGGAGGCGGGCAACACACCCGCTCTCCTTTTATTTTTTATTCGGGTTGGTCGGTCACCTTGAAGTGTTTGCATTTCTTCCGTAGTACATCAGCTCGACTGTTCGCCCATGCGCGCAGCTGCGGGATGTCAGCGTCGACAATATCCCACATCCAGCAGTCTTTTTCGTCCGGTCTTCTCCTCAGACGTCCTGACACTTGCTGCGCCAAAATCCAACTTTTAAACTGATCTACTACTATTAATTTAGCGAGGTTCTTGACGTCGAATCCAGTGCCGGCCGACTTCACGGTAGAAATCATCACATCGGCAGTGGCCTTTGTCTCTTCGTTGACGGATTTATCGTTGTACGAATGAATTGTACCCACCTTGTACTTTGGGAACATCTGTTTTACATATGCATAGAGTACGTTGACAGAAGAGATAGTTGAGCACAGGATGAGCATTCGTCCGTAGGTAACTTTTCGATCCGCCACACGAATGGTATTGAGGATCATTTTGAGGTGAGGCGTCATCGTACCATCCGGGGGAATGATAAGTTTCGTATACGCAGGAATACTGATGCCATATCGGACCCACTTTCCCTCTCGTTCCGAATAACGCATGGAGGATGTCACCGATTTGATCTGTTCCTTAGTGAGGTGAGAGTGGCCCCAGACCATGTTGCAATTGATATAGGGTTTCATCCCGTAGATGTTGCCGGGCTTCGGATTGAAGAGAGTTGGGTTTTTATCCTTTTCTCGGAAGATCTTGAGATCTCCAAACATCGTCTGGTACAGTTGGTTTTCATCGTCCGCAGATCGTCCGAACGTCCCGGTCAGATACCAGTTCAGATAAATGTTGGCACAGGCATCCACCTGGATGATGTTCTTAAACCACATCTGTACTTCATCGATGATCTTAATGCCAAACCCGTTATCCTTCAACACTTTCTCCAGATCGAATCGTTTGTTGAGGGCATTGAGAGACGCTTGCGTGGTGACTACAAAGTCACAGTCGCAGTTGATCAGTTGTTGGGGATTCGTCATGAGGAGAACACGAGAAGGGTCCACATGGAACATTCCCGTGAGGGTATCGGCCCACTGTTCTCGGATGGAGGAGGTCGGGGTGATGATCAGGGTCTTATACCCCATTTCAATTGCGGAATAACACGACATGAACGTGTTGTGGGTTACCACGAATTCTTCTGTGAGGAACTGATTGTCTTTGGCGTCGACACGGATGCATTGTGTCTTGGCACGTTTGACCAACCGCACATCGAGTAAGGTGACGTATGGTGGACGGTATTTGTCCGGGAGTTGCAGGGACGCAATGGCAATCTTATACCGGATGGGATCGGTAAATAGGTTCTGTTTAAACGTGTTGGGGATATCGGGATATAGATAGCCGGAATACGCATTGGGTGTGGAGAACTCTTCTTCGATCCGGGCATTGTATCCCAACGATTGGAATACGTATCGGATCTGTTGGATGACTTCCTTGGAGTTGGAGTGGTATTTGACCTGGAAGGTGATCGGATCAATTTCACCGTTCGCATCAAATAATCCTTGGAGGAGTTTGATTCGATTGGGATAGGAGTTCCACAGATAGACGTCCGGGATGCGATGGGTGTGTTTGAGTAATTCCGGATAGTCTTGGAAGAATTTCTTTACGGGGAGAGGTTCTCGTTTCGCCCAGTCGCAGAAGTAGAAGAAGTCCGGTTGATCCTCCAGCACATCGATCATCGTATGGGATAACGATGCCACTTTCTCCACGGTATAACCACACTTTGTCTCCATGCGGATTCCATGTCCTGACTTGTAGTTGGCATCCACCAAGGCACCGATGATGTACGGATCGATGGAGACTTCTTTTTCAGAGAACTGTACTGATTTCATGAGTGCTGGAACCCGGTACTGTTCTGAGGCGAAATGTTGGACGATGGTCTCTGTATTTTCCACGTGGTACGCCTTGTCATTCTTTCCCATGACATTCCACAAATGCGATCCATCGCAATAACACGTCTTTCCATCGGAGAAGAAGAATCGATAGATGTCTTGACGGCCTTGCGGATACACACCGATGACGTAGGTGGGTTTGCCGTTGGATCCGAACACCTGATCCCCGACCTGCAGATCTCCCATGCGTTTGTCTCCAGAGGGAGTCGGAATCATGGTGGAGAGGGGCAATCCCTTTCCCGTTCCGGTGGAGAGAATCCCACCCACCTTGTGTCCTTGTTTCGATTCGTTGATCAGATACGAGATGAAATCCGTCTGCAGTTGGTTGCGTGGTTTTGCCGAGTGATGGACTTCTTGGATCTTTTTATACGGCCAATACGTATCGGAAGCATCCACGAATTTGGATTTGGGGAAGTTCTTCTTGACGAGCTTCTCCATGCCGGTTGGCAATGCCAACACCTTCTTGTCCTCGTCCTCGTACAGATAGATGGTATTTGTCGTTGCCACCATGTCCTGCAGTTGTCGCTTCTCCGTATCGGTGTACTCCGTAAACAACAACCGCGTGCGTTCTTTTCGGATATTCATGGTTTGGAATCACCTCTGTTTGCTGTGATAAAAGTGAAGGAATTCTGTTATATCTCCGTTGCGGGACGTTGTTTCTTTATACAAAAACAACAGAAGACCTATTCCAGCCCCCACCAGGCTGGAATAGATCATTCTGTTTAAGAAAGGATCAAGTCAATGAACTAGCAACCATAACCCGTTTCGTCTTCCGTTCACACATCGAGGCCCATGTGTGACTGCCCAAAAACACATTAAGGAGGTCTGCGATTTGGGAACTGGATTCAGCACCTGTATTCGCCCGGAACTTCTATGCTGTGCCAGTGCCCCTCGCATGAAAAAGATTTGGAGTGCTAACCTCAAGAGACGTTCTTCATCGACCCAAAGCAACGACCCCAGTTTCGTTCCATCGGGAAACCTCTCTCAAGGTTAATAAATGGTATATGTTTTTCCACCTGTTAATAAAAGAAAGGAAGACGTCCTACTATCCCGATGGAAAGGAGCTTTTATACACGATGAAAGAAATACGAATTGACAACTCCAAACAGAGTGCTGTCAAGAGCGGCAAATGGAAGAACCCGGGTTCTTCTTTCTATTATAAGATCTTAAATAGTTTCACCATTGCAGACCCGAAGCGCTCAGAGGAGGATCCCGATCGCTACGATTTTGACTTCCGGAAAGTCTTGCAGGAAGCATACCTCGTTGCCCCGGTGGAGAAGATCAAAAACAGTCCGTATGGAATCACACCGTATTCCCAGTCCGGGTGTAAATATCCACACCATGTGATCCGCAATGGGAAACTCGTGGTATCGATTCCTGGGATTCAAGCAGCGTATGCACGGGCAAAACAGCAAGGAATCTATAAAGGAAAGGTAAAGGAGCACATCGATCGCCACTACAAAGAGATGGGACTCACCATGTCCACCATGACAGAGAGTGTCGATCCCATCCAAGATCAGATCGACGATAATTTCGAATCGATTCAACGATACCTGGAGGAATCACTCAATATATCCTTTGTCCATCCAGACGTAGTATTGGAATCCACCGAGCAAGTCGATCCGCAGCAAGCCATCCAGGAAACATTCGATTGGATGGATCAGATCCTATATCAATCCGATGAGGACTACAACGAATCAATTACGGACGAGATGATGTTATCTCACATCGATGAATCCATCCAAAAGATGAATGATTTTATCGATGATGCAATCTATCGCGAGGTGGAGATTGAACACATGATCATCGACACCGCGCCATGCGCCAGGATTGATTTTACCTCGCAAAAAACCATGTTCGAGAGTGCAGAACGGTGTTTGTTCGGTGAAAAATCACACGGGTCCTTACGGTACGATTATCGCGTTGGTATCGATGTTGACGCTGCGAGACTCGTTGCGGTCAAGTTTAAACTTATCCCAGAACTAGTCACCGCGGCTGGGAATATGGGAGATATGAATCTAGCTATTCAAAAACAAGGACTGAATCCGTCAGTTGAGAAAAAACTAATGATTCTGCGAAATCAACTTAAAAAGGCTAGGAGCTCCGGGAATCTCGCGGCTGCGCAGATGTATGCAAACGCCATTCAAGACCTGATAAACGTATTTGCCCGCAGAAATTTGCAATCTGCAGGAGCTGCATTGCGGAAAGTAATTCGGAAAGAAGGGCACGTTGACCACGTCACCAATGCAAGTACCGTCGATTCTATTTTCCATCCGGACGGGAGTAACATGAATTCCGTTCGTATGATTGGTTCCTTAAGTGAACCCATTCGGGATTTCCAAAGGCATATTGTTGCAAAATATGGGATCGATCGATTGAAACCATTTATGGTGACTACTACAAGGTCCTTTGCGAACGATTCCGACATCAAGTGGACATTTTCCTTGGTTGCCCTGTTTGAAAAATGCAATACCGCGGATAATACGTTTATCCGAACTGAGTTTAAACGATTCATCAAACCGTATGCATCGCATTTTGAGACATATAAGGTTGGCACACCTGGTGGTGGAGATAAGTATAAATCAACAAAACTAGTTTGGGACATGAATCGGTTCCAGCAGACAATGAGTATCGCCCCGAAATTCAGAGGATCGTTCCCCAAACCAAGTACCCCGGATCGTGAAATTGACGTGGTGAACACGTACGATCATTACAATGCGCTCAATGCACCGCGATTCGCAGAAGTGCCAAAACGAAAAATTGATGATGCGATTCATGAAGATGGTCCATGGATCGATGACGATACGGAATATGCACTTAAACATTTTGAAAACATGGAACGGATCTTCAACGACGCAATTCAGGCGATTGACGAGTTCCTGGAAAGGAAAGGCATCCATTGGACGTCTGAATCCATTTCCGATGATGAAACTATTTTCAATCTGGATATCAATATGATCGATGATGATTCTACTGATCCTGAGATCGATGAAGAAAATAAACTTGATGAATCTGATATTGATGAGATTGACTTTGAAGAAAAGTATTCAGCTATCGATGCGACTGAATCGGAATGGAATGAGTTCTGGTCATTGTTTGAAAGAGGAGAGTTGCATAAAACGAAGTCTCAAATGATCAATTATTACAATCAATACCTCGAGTACATTGAGTCTATTGGTAATGCATCTTCTGATGAAATAACAAATGTTCATCAATACAAAGAAAAGATTGATGAAATGCGGTCAGATCCTGAATATGATAGCTGGATGCGCAGAATGGATCTCGATGATATGCTATATGCAGAGCATCGTTTATCTCAATTAAAGCCTATCTCCGATGAGGAATTCATCAAAGAACTATTGGAGAACAAAGCAGGGATGTTAGCATTGACTGATCCCGATGATACAGAGTTGATTGAACGATATCAGAATGAAATTGCATACCTTGTTGATTGTAAACTCAACCCGTCTGTTGCATTGGATAAAGATGCAATCAACTGGGAATATTTAAATCTCATTCGGTATGGTATGAATGAGGCTGTCAATGTAGATGCATTGATGAGACAGATATCAAATTTCATTGAGAATTATTGCTCCACTGAGATTATACATTGTCAAGATATCGTACTGCCCTATTTACTGAAATCCTATATATTATATGAACGCACCAGTACAATCCCGGATGTGAAATACTCATATCGAATGGGTATTGATGTTGATACGGGTAAACTAGTAGCGATTAAATTTAAACTTGAGCCAGATAAAATTACAAAGGTTGGAAATGCTGCTGGCCACCTAGATGCATATTTGTCTAAGCATCCAGAAGAAAGAAGACAATATGAACAGCTGAACCAGAAATTGAAACAATTTAAACAAGCTGGAAACACCGATGCGGCCAAAAAGATTGAACACCAATTGAAAGTATTTGAGGATAACGTTGAAGCGAATGCCAATCATCATAAATTCTTAAATAAAGATGGGAAAGTAACTACGCTAGTAGACACTCTAAAGAATGTTATTACTAGAACGGGACATATCGATTTTGTTAGTGGCGATAATGAAATAGTCGGTATCATCTATCGTGATGGGAAAGCATATACCATGAAAAATGGTAAAGGGAAAAAGGTACGCATACTCCCAGCACAATCAGAACAAGTTGGAGAATTCTTGGGAAGAATGCGCAATTATGATCCGGATCTTATGCAAAAATTTACGATGCGGAATCCGTCAAATTATATTCCGAGGAATCAGGATGATGGTCTAGTAATATCCTTGGCTGCAGCATTTGCAGATCCTAAAGTCCAAAATCTATTCATTTCATTTGTCAAGCAATTTCGGTATCAACCAGAAGTATATGAGATTGGTAAAACCTGTGGTTCAAATAAATATCAATCAACAAGGGTTCTTTGGGATAATTTATTGCTGTATCGAAAGTTAGGAGATACCCCTCAATTTAGAGGACCTATTCTCGATCTTGAAGTTAAATCCATCAATAAATTCAATCCCAAGACCCAGAAATACGATATAAACTATACTGGATTGGGTAGTCCTGAGTTCATAAAGAAAGAATCCTATGAGAGTGGAAATCTCAATACAATCATAGACGATATTAAAAATAATATCAAGAAATATGAGGAAGGAATTCAGGAATATATTGTTACACATACTCAATTCAATATGGATCTATCATCTTATCTGGAAGCGGATGATCAATCCGAAGAGAATGATCAAGTTGAAGAGGATGATACTCCTCCCAATATCGATCTTGGTGATGAAGAGATTGAATCTGATAAATCTTCTACCATCGATACAGATGAACCTGAATCCACAGAAGAAGATCCTCCTGCTGAAGATGAACCGGAAGAGGATCCCAAAGAGGATGCTACCAATGAGGCTCCGAGTATCATCGAACCCACTTCCTTACCCAAGGCAGCTGATGCCCAGGAAACAGACAAGAATGGTGTGAACCGGAAGAAGTTGTACATTGCGTTCATCGAATGGGCCAAGAGTTACAATGCACGAAACACCTTCGGAAGTTTATTCGATAAGGATGTATTTGATGTCACCTATCCATTCGTACCTCATGAAATGCGATACTTCTACCGGTTGGCCAATCCGATTCTCTGTGTGCTGTCTGGGAAGCTCACCTTCTTTCAGGTGTCGGAACTCCGGAAACTCAATGCGGACAATCCAGACATGAAGGATGCGTTGATCTTTGCTGCTACAGAAAACGATTATCGTGCCTTCAGTACGCGGGACAAACGGGTATATTTAGCCGTCGATAAACCGGATGGATCGGGAATTCAATTTACCCGTGCCTTGGCAGATAGCTTTGATTTGTATCTACAAAATATGATTGGGAAGGGTGATATCTTACATGGAGACGTCGATTCTAGTACTGATTCTGGTACTGATCGCGGTGATCATTCTGACGAGAATGGCGAGTAAATGAGAAAGATGACATCCCGGGGTGCCCAGCCCCGGGATGTATCATCTTTATCACAAAGGAGAAACCGTGATTCTGTGCGTGCGTTTTAAAACGAAAGCCAAAAAGAGAAAGGATGTGTTTTTCATATGGATGTTACTCGAGTGTCATCTTCTGTATATGTGAACTGGGGCAGACAGGACACTGCAGGAGGTTGGGAAAATCGAGAATCTATATAAAATCCACCACCCCAGGAATCGCCACATCATCCGGGCTCCATAATCTTACATATATTGTATGTCTCCGCATGATTTTAAAGCACGATGATATATTCTATTTATAGAAATAAAACAAAGGAGGACGATTGGTGTATGCACCCACAGGATGGATATGATATTGGGGATGAGCTCTCCAATATCAGTGTGATCTTCGAGGAATTCGAGGAGGTGGAACCGATTCTGGAAGAGGAATCGTTCGACGCATAAAAGAGAGGGACGGAGAGACCGTCCCTTATTTTTTATCGTGTCACACCACCAGCGATTGCTCTCCATCCAATCGGAGCAATCCCGTATCCAAAGTCCGGATCCGCCTTGTATCCTCCGTTGTACAAGAACATGACACCAGTTGCCGCGTTGATGTACAACACACGATTGGTGATATCCACTTCCTCCACACGAGAGGTCGAGGGATTGAGTCGGTACGTCGTAAACCGTTGGGTTGGTTCGGGATCGATCTGGTCGACATGGATGTATGCCATGGACACGGCATTGGGATTGTTTGTCATGACCGCATCCGGGGAACGATTGTACGTATCGAGCAAGGAATCCATGGAGAATTTGTAATAGTTGTTGAAGTTGTTGGTATCGGGGTTGGACAAATACAGTGCTTTGATGTCGCAGGGACGCTCTAGTCCAATGGGACCTTGGTCTACCCATTCGCCTGTAAACACCTGAATACCATCACGGATTACCCACTGGGGATCTTCCGTGTTGATCACATACCGGAACAGGTGCACATGGACACCGGCAGTGGCATTGCCTCCGTGTTCATAAAACGTGGATACAGAGGAATCACTCGTGGGAGCAGGACCACCACGGCCCGAGTTGATCCCAGAGTAGGCAGGACCGGCTGCCGTAGAGCGAGACGTGACAAGTCCCTCTTGGGAGTCGACGGGGTTCACATCCGACCACTCCGTTAGGTTATCCGATCGCACTGTCGGGGTGATGTCCACGTAGGCATACAGATTGTTTTTGATCTGGGTGGCATGGACCGAGGTGATTGCTTTAGACTGGATTTCAATTTTTGCACCGGTGCCGTAGCTGGTGGTGTTCAGAAATGCAATCCCAATCCCATACGTGGAAGGATCGTCGTTGTACACTTCTCCTTCTCGCGGGAGGTAATGGCCCTGGATGATCTGTCCCACGGACCCGATGACATCCACCTGGAATTCAATGGTGATCTCTCCAAAGATCCACGACAGCACATCGTCCTTCTTATATCCCGTACCACCTTCGATCAATACGAGCTTGATGTCCTCGGCACGGTACTTGGTGTCAATCCGATTGTATCGCCACTGATACAACTGTGACATGTCGAAGGTGGATTCATCCAGAGCGGCATACGGAACCGGTTCTTGTCCCGTGATACGAATCTCCATGTTGGAGGGATTCAGACTCTGTGCGATGTACGAATCGGGATACATCGTCTTGTCAAACCAGGAAGGTGTCCACCGTCCATCGAAGATATAGTAGTTGTAATTTCGTTTGGCCCCGGGAGTCTCGTGGTGGATCCGAGGGGTCTGTTTCTGATCTACCAAGTCTACACGGTTGAGTTCTTCTAGAGAACGGAAGATCCCAGGCAGATATCCGTCTGCGTGTGTGACACCGGAGAAATTCTTTCCGGCATTGTAGGAGTTGATCGCTTCACCAAACCGGTCGCCGTATTCGCCCAGATCGGGATTCTCACCCAAGTCCGGTTGGCTGTTTGGGTTGGTAGTGCCGTCTGCCTCATTGTACCCGGGGTTTCCATCCAACCCAATGCGCACGTTGTTGACAAATTGTCCCCCGTTCTTATCGCGGGAGATCTCCGGATAGACAAATGTCCGATCGTCCAGGTTATCCACCAGATACCGATTTGAGTTGGTGAAGTTGTTGTCGGTGTGGATGTAACCGGGATCGGAAATGTAATCCTTGTCGTTGATCAGCTGTGCGATCCGTGTAGGAATATCTCCCATCCGAGCAACCGCCCGATCGGGAATTCGTTCCTCTACCTTCCGGTTGGCGTTGTTTATGTAATTGGAAGGATCGTTGGACAACAGATAGGCACGCCCATCGTACGGATCGAACACCATGGCAGCCATCCGGTTGGATGTTCCATCCACCATCTCTCCATCGTCGTTGAGCCCAGTTCCCACTTTATCGGTGATCTTTGCCTGTGCACCGATCATCACACGGTTGACCGGGTATTCCTGTCCTTCTTCACTCATCGCATGATCCCACTTGTCGTAGTTGTGGGGAATCCCATAACAACCGGAGTCGATGTTGACACCGGCAAACCCTTCCGGGGCACCGTTGTCTGGGAATGTGCGAATCTCCATCCGGGCAAACGAGCCATTGTTGATCAGCTCCCCCAGGTACTTGTATAGCAATTCGTTGTCGTAGTATTCGGCATCTCGATTGGGCTTTAAATTCCACCGCAGACGTTCCTGTCGGAGCATCTGTCGGATCCCATCGGGGTTCAGGTATTGTAAGACTTCAGACGGGGTCGTCTGAATCGCTTCTCCGCTGGGGAGAATTGTATTGGCCATGTGATATCACCTCTCGAATCGTAGATAGTCGTCTTCATTTATAAATGAAGTTTCGCATAACTGGATAACTAATTTACATGGCGAACGCCTAGTATTCTAGAAAGGAAGGATACGACATGAAGAAAGGGAAACTCATCGTCCTGGAAGGGATCGATGGATGCGGCAAGACAACGCAATGCAAACGATTGGCAGCGGCCCTGCGAGAGAAGTTCCCCGACAAAACCATTTGGGAAACACGAGAACCGACGGATGGTCCGATTGGGCGATTGATCCGAGAGGAGTATCTCTCTGGAAAACGGAAGTGCCCGGAAGGAATCATCAACATTCTGTATCTGGCGGATCGGTATGAACACATCTTTGGGGCGAATGGAATCCTTCACCATTTGGCACAAGGGGACATCGTGATCTGTGATCGATTCTATTACAGCTCGTTTGTCTACAGTACGTACGAGAGCATTCCCGAGCTTAACACGCCGGATCAAGAATGGGAAACCGCCTTCCTTGAGAGTATCAACAAGAACCAAGAATTCCTCGAGGCGGTGGTACCGGACCTTCTTGTGTACCTCGATCTTCCCACAGAGCTGGCCATGGAGCGAATCGACAGCAGTGCTCGTGAAGGAACGGAGATCTACGAGACGACCAGTAAATTAAACTTGATCAACCATACCTACCAATATGTGGTGGAATACTTTAACGGTTCCGTCCATAATGAATTCTTGAATGCCGCTCTGGATCTCGGCATCAAACGCGAGTGGATGACCCGTCTCGCATACATAGACGGAACAAAAGACATCGATACGATTGCAGCAAATATCCTGCAATTTACCTTACCAATCGTCGGAGAAACCCCGTTCGTTCCATACAAGATGGTATTCAATCCCAATCCCTGGGTGGTCAAAAAGATTTATAGAGCCATCTGGGAGAACGATGGATATTGTCCCAGTCGGTCCGAACGAATTCCGGAAAACCGCTGCCCTTGCAACGATTTCTACCAAGGGTTCTGTAGTTGTAATTTGTTTCAACAAGCAAAGGAGTGATACCACATGCAGTTTGTCAACCCGTCCTATGAAATCCAATCCATTCCCGATGTGCCCACCGAGAAATCGGTGGGACAGTACTTGGAGCGAATCGGTCGTCTCTGTTACAAATCCGAGGACAAGATCACCGATACGTCGTACATTCCCTTCATCTCTCGTCTGTGGCGAAACAAACATCTCGCCATGCTGGAACATTTCATCTTCACATTAGAGGTATCCACCACGATCTATGAAGATCTGATGGATAAGAAGTGGAATCAGGAGGCGTACTTCCAATATGCCAACGCCTGCCGCTACATCCGTTGTATGCAGATCAACTACCAAGATCACAATGAGTACCTGGTCTCTGGTTCTCTGACATCGTTCTTCCGTGCGTTGGAAGCACTGTGCAGATGTGGCTACTATGGCCAAGCTGCCATTGCCACCATCTGTCAATTCCTCACAAAGAACTTCACCAACATCGTATCGTTGTACGAAGGAGTCACGGTCTACGACGATGTGACGTACATGAGGGATTATGCCAACCTCGTACAGAAGGGGCTGAGCGGTGTCAAACCGTTGTCCGGTGGGTACATCTTCGAGGTCCTGTCCAAAGAAACCTTGCGCCATTACAGTTACGCTGTCCGGTGGATGCACGATTGGTACACCGTTCGCTTTGTGGTGGATCGTGGCATCACCCATGAGATCGTTCGCCATCGGGATGCTTCCTTCGCACAAGAGTCCACACGGTACTGCAATTACTCCAAGGAAAAGTATGGCAGTGAGATCCAGTTCATCAATCCGTGCTTCTATCCGGAGAACAGCACGATGCGCCAACTCTGGGAGGAGTCCTGTGCCAACAGTGAGAACTCCTATATCGAGATGACACAGAACCATTGTGAACCGGCCCAACAGGCTCGGACCGTGTTGACGAACTCTACCAAGTCGGAACTCTTTATGACGGCTCGCATTGGGGAATGGCAACACTTCCTGAAGATGCGTGCTGCCAATGATGCCCATCCGCAGATGCGAGAAGTGGCTGTTCCGTTACTGCAGGAGTTCATCAAACAAGATGCCATGATGTTCCAAGGTGTTCAGAATTGGTTGGAAAGAAAGGGGAAGATCTGAGATGGCAAAGAATCCCAATGAAAAACGTGTGCCCATGAAGTCCGTTGCGGTCAAGTACATCTGTGAGTTTTGCCACGAAGGGGAACAGATCGCACTGGATGCCGATATCGTGAAGCTGGACGATGGCACGTTGAAGAAACCGCCCATGGTCAAACATCGCTGCAACAAGTGTGGCCGCGAGATGATGTTACCTCGTCCCTACCCGTATCTGGAGTGGATGGAGGACACCGGAGAAAATTAAAAAAGAAAAGAGAGGGACCATATTGGTCCCTTTCTTTTTTGTGTCATTTAGAGATCGTTCATCGGGTTGATGAAATTTTCCAATCCCGTCAGGATGCTGTCGGCCATGTCGTTGACCCATTCGCCCTGCGTGAAGAAATTCTCCAATCCCGCGAACATGGCATTCCGTTGTTTTGTGTACGTGTCTACCGATGGCTGCAAGCCTGCCAGGTTGGCCATGTAGTCGTTCAGTGTCTCGTTGAACAAGAACGAGGCCGGGTCATTTGCCGGGGAGACACTCAGCGAATCATACAATTCCTCAATCGTAAGATCCACCTCAACCTCCAACGGGAACCCGTTAACATTGACCGCGTGCAGCGATTTGTTCTTCGTGATTTCCATGTTGGAGATGATTCCCAACTGGCAGGTGCACATACCCGGAATGAATGCCTGGACCAAGAAGGGAGAGCTCACCGTATTGGCGGTCACCATACGAGGAGCTGCCAATGCAATCAAATGCATCAATGGCACGATGATGTTCATGTAATAGTTGTACACGTCTCCATAGGGAGAAACCAAATGAATGGTGAATCGATAATCCATGCTGGACTGTGACTTCTGGAAGATCTTCGGATAGATCATCTTTTGTCCCTTGATGGAGTTTAACGCACCATGAATCAAGTTGTTGGCAAAGCCCCCGGCCAACGGTTGTACCAGTCCGCTCAAGAAAGAGGCTGCCTCGCTCAGACCGGAACCTAACATCTCTACAGCACCGCCAACCAGGCCAACGTCGACATCGGATCCTGTGATGAAGGCAACCTCCTGTCCAATCGCGTCGGAGATCCCGTCGAGGTTCTCTTCAATCATGGAGTTTGCCGTTGTGTTTTGGAGGTGGTCTTCAAACGCGATGGGCTCCACCATGAACATCACAGAGGTAATCTTATCGACCATGACATCCGTCAGGGAAGTGTCGATCGCTTCACTGTAATTGTCAGCAATTTGATCACCCAGCGTCTGGTCTTCCGTTTCCAACTGTGTGACACCGTCGGCGGTTGAGGTTGTTGTCGACGTTCCTCCACTGGCAGCAGACATAAGATCCTCGACGTCCGTACCACTGTTCAGTACTTCGGCATAGGCCTCTGCTGCTGTCTCAGCATCCACTTCCCCACCGTTCAGAATGGTCATCACGGTGTCATAGGCGGAACCGGCTAAGTTCTGTGCAATGTTGACACCGGAGGCCAACGTGGCTCCCAAAATGGTGGCACCACCCATCTTCTTCAATTGATCGAAGGGTGACAGTGGTGTAGAGCCATCGAGCATCCGGTAGTTCTCCCACCGCATGGTTTCAAACGGTTGTAATTCCCCGTCAGTCTTCGTGAAACACCCAGGTGGAAAGGTGTTGGTTGCTGCGGTCAACTGCAAAAAGATCGCCATGGAGCGACACATATAGTTCGCATAACTCATGTACTGGTTGAACTGTTCGCGAAATCCGAACATGCGCTTCTGTAATTTGCTGCCCTTTCCGAAGACCGTACTCTTTGCCAACGTCTGCAAGAGTGATTCCGTGAAATCCATCCCACCGTCTACGGAAGACGTAAAATAGATCTCCTTGATGCCATTGAAAATAGAATTTCCGTCGGTGCCACCGGTGTACTTTGGCATCCCCGGTTTGATGTGAAGGATCGGTCCTTTCAGAATCATGTTGCGCAGATATTCATTTCCCACATGCTTGTTGACGGAGGGAAATCGCCGATCTACAGAATCCAAAAATTGATACGGGGCTCCAAAGATCCGGTTGGTGTATTTGGAGATGTACGTCTGGTTCGAATCGATTCCCTGTCCTGTCTCCGGGTCCTGTCCGGTGGACCGTTCCAGATCGATCAACTCTTGTCCCAAGATATTTTCCAATGCGTAAAGATCCGCCAATCCCAAGTCACTCCTTTCTGTCATCTGAAAAGAGGAGTCGGGGTATCTTACCCCGATCTCCTCACACCATCGTTATTCCTGCTGGAGTTTTTCCTGTAGCTCCTGAACGGCCTGTTCGGTAATTACGTAACCCTTCCCCATTCGAACGCGGGAGGCATACTCCTGGAAGAGGGAATCGGGCTGCTTAAAGCACAGATTCATCTGCCGCAGAGTGGCTTCCCGGATGGCGTACCCGACGATATCGTCCTGAATCGGACTGAGATCCTTGGACTCCTTCCACAGCTGCTTCTGGATGTAATCCACCGCTTCCCCAACGGGAGATTCCTCTTCCGGGGTATCGTTGGTGGTGAACTGCATCTGGGCGTCCTCTTTCTTGTCCATGATGATCTTGGACACGTCGGACACGATACGATTGATCGTCTTCTTCTTCAGCTTCTCGATGAAGTCCTCGTATTCGGTATCCTTCTTGACATCGACCAACTGGTTGGCGATCGCATCGTCCTCTTCGGGTTCGGGTGTCTCCGGCTCCGGTACCTTCTCCTGATTCTTTTCGGCCTCTTCCATCTCCTCTTTCTCTTCTCGGTAGTACTCATTCGCAATCGTATCGATGCTGCGAAGCAGGTACTCCAACAGAGGTGCCTTGGTGGCATCGGAGCAACTCTTCAGATACTGGAGACCGTCCATCTTTTTCGCTGCCAACATCTTGTCGACATCGTCACAGCACTTCCCGTGATGGCCATCGATGTACTCCTTGTCCAACGGCAGGATCTTGGTGTAAATGTCGATGATCAGATGTTTGGCACACTTGTCCTTCAGTTTGTCTCGGCACTTCATGAGCTTGTGGAGAAAGAGATCCTTTCCCATGGGATGGCTGACATCCATCATCCCATGATCTCCATGGGGACCATCGTGGCCATGCGGTCCTTCTCCGCGCATTTCCTGTTTCCGATCGTCATAAAATTGACCGAGTAACCCCGGAGTGAATTCTCTATCCATGTGCAATACCTTCTTTCTGCGAGTATTCGGATACAATCTTACTAATTCAGTTGCGAATTCAACTATCTTGTAATTGTCATTCTTTTATCTTTTTTAAAGGAGGTCGACGGATATCCATGGCCGAATACGAGATACTATTTTACGATGATACGGTTGGGATCGATGTAGCTCCGCACTACGGGGACTACAACACCGCCATGGTGGACTGGATCAAATTCAATCGTTCCAAGATCACGAGCATCGTATCGTGTGCATATCGAAAACATTTGATTGTCAACGAGGAGACAAAGACAAAAGTCTATGTGGATGCCATTGCCATCAAATACAAAGCATCCTCCGAGTTACCTTCTCCGATGGAATGCAAGCACAGCTCGGTTGCGGAAGAGATCTTGGCAGAGGCCACCTGCCTGAAGCCAGGTCGGAAACGGAAGTACTGCAGTGCCTGCGGTGTCACCCTGTCTGTGGAAGAGATCCCTGTGTTGGAGCATACGCCCACAGAAGAGGAAGTTCGTACCGCTACTTGCCACGTCAAAGGACAGACCAACACCGTGTGTTCGGAGTGTGGACAGGTCTTGTCGACAGTCTATACGGAGTTGGCCCCTCATACCCCAATCGAAGAAGTGATCAAGGAGCCTACCGAGACGGAACCTGGGCTTACGTATACCGTCTGTTCTGTTTGTAACGATCTGTTGGATCGAGAGACCGTTCCTCCTACTGGAAAATGATACAAGGAAGAGTGGGGATGGAAATCCCCACCCTCTTTTTTATGTCTCTTCTGTGATCTCGATGCTGTTCGCATCGACACGAATCATCTCGGGGACATACGGCATCAACTGATCACGCCGTAGTTCGGAGATATCAGAGAACTTCACAAAGATACTTTGTTTATTCGCATCGTAGTCGTTGAATCCCAAGAACCGGATGTACCGGACGTTGGCATTGTTGTCGATGATCGCATGGATCAGATCGGATACATGCACATCGGTGTCATCCCCAGCGTCAATGGCTTCAAAGAAGAGGGAGATGTCATTCACCACATCGCTCACCGTCTGGGAGTACATGGAACGATCGTACACCGACATGCGGAACCGAATCTTCACATACACGTTGTCCAGCAGGATGGTGGAATCGTACAGGTTCTCCTTGCCCTCTTCCGGTCCGATGTAGTAGTTGGAAGAACGGCCGTAGGTGTTGAACAGTTTGAAGTCCAGATACGAGTTTCCATCCAGGAGGGAGATCACCGGTTCCATGGCCGCGTACTGTTCGGAGAATGCCCGAATGAAATACGTCATGTCCTCCTCTACCAAGGGCACATCGTACTTCAGCAACGGGGAGAGTGTCGCCTTCACGTTGTAAGAACCGTTGGACCCACTGAAGGTGATGGTCGAACGCATCATGCTCATCGGTTTATACAACGTCAACGCATGGTAATCGTTGGTGAATCGATTGGCCATCACATATCCTTGGAACGTTGGATTTTCAAAGAGCATGGTGGTGGCAGCAGAGGAGTCCTTCATCAACACGGCAAAGTGGAAATTGGTTTCCGCGGAATCCAGCAAGACTTTCCCAGCGTTGGGACCGGTGGTGAGTAATGATTTCATCCCAGGAGTCTGTTCCAAATCGATCTCTAACTTCATATCCGAACCGATGTTGTCGTGAACAGCAAGATCCGTCGAGAAGACGTACGAGCCACCTTCTCGCTCTTCGGTAGGAGTGAGTTCGATGTACCCGGTCTCCCCATCCGATGCGGTTCTCGTGATCAACACCATCCGCATGTTGTTATTGTATACAGGGAACTCCGAGCCAACCCCTTCGATGTACTTCAACCCATTGTTCGTTGTCACAACCGGAATACAGATCACTTCAATGTGATATGTGTTATTATTCTTCTGCGACAAGGTCCGTTCGATGTGGAACGTTGCCAATTGGAATTGATAGAAGGAGTTGCTGTCGTACGGGATGTCCTCGGGCCAACTGGTGTGATCGATCAGATAGTTGTAATGCATCGACACCGCGGGGTCTCGAGAAATCTTGACGTAGAAGGGATTGACAAACATGAACGGACGTGTCTCGGTGATGGAAGGAATCGAATCATCCATGATCATCGCATTGCCGTCAGCCACCTTCACCATTCGAACAGTATCCCGAGAGATCTCGGTCCCATCATCATACTCCCAGAGATGCCCCGGCTTGAGAATGAACTCTTGAGCAATTCCGTTGGCATCGCGATTGACGTAATCGAAGTCAGACTCGTTGATCGAGAGCGTCAGGGTATTCGTCGGGAAGACGTACGAATCACGAGTGATGGCCACGAATTGGGAGAAGAGACGACCACCGGGATCATCGCGCCGTTTGAAGAAGAGTGCCTTCGTATCGTACCGTTGAGCATAGTTCTCAAACCAGATCCGTAGATCGTTGTCGGTACTGATGCAGTTGGCACTGTTGTATGCCAGAATCACATCGTTTCGCAAGTCCTCGATGGTCCCTTTGTCAGCACCGCCGGTAGAGCCACTGTAACAGAGTGCCACCATCCGTGTATCGGCGTTGTATGAGTAGTTGGTGGAAACCTTTTGTACCGGCACACCTGTGGTACTGTTGTACGTGTCGAAGTTAGCCGCCGCTCCCGTACAGGTGTAGACGGTGGACTCGATCTTTGAATTGAATTCCGGACTCCAATACGCGGCGTTGCTGTTGAACGACAGTGCAATCGTGTTGTCGTCGTTGAACGTGTACCACACGAATGGTTCCGATACAGCACTGCTGTAGAGTGGCTTTGCCTTCATTGGCATCCGTTGTCCGCGAGGGGAGATGTACACGAGATCCAACCCGGCGATCTGCCGGGTCCATTTTAACGTAATCTCGGAATTCGTTGTGATCAGATTATCGGTGATGGAACTCGTCTCTACCTTTCGTTCAAACTCCATCGGGTTGATGAAGAGCACCAACCATCCCGAACTTGCCACCTGGTGTTTGATGTATTGGGAGGTGAGTTTCGAAATGGAGTTTGGAGTGCTCATATCGTAATAGACATTGAACACGCGTTTCCCATCGATCATCTGCCAATCGATCACGATGTCATAGTCCAGCCGATACGTATTGGATCCCAATAGGATCTTCGTATCACGATCCAGGATATACCGATACATGCCCTCTCCGATGACGGGCTGGGAATTGTTGATCACGTCATCCAAAGAGATCTCCAACACGAAGTTACACCGACTCGGGATGGCAAAGGAGTATCCCAGATCGAACAGGGAAGCCTCCGAATAGATGGACTTGGGCAACACGGCCCGTGTGATGAAGGATTCGTTCATCATCAGGGCTGCTGTCGTGGTTGTATCCTCGATGGCGGTGGCGATGAGATCGGAGATCACTCCGACGAATCCCACATTCAATTTATTGACAGGCACATTGGGGAACGCTTTGGGAATCAGCTCTTCCTCAATATACTCTTTGATCTTAAAGTTGCTCGTATAGTCTTGCACGAGGATGTCATTGCTTCCGATCCGTTCGAGCATATAGGATCCTCCTTTTCACTAATATCCATCCTATCTCAGCCAAGGTTGGCTTTGAATAGGATTTTATCTTGTCTACTCGATGCGCCTCTTGTCATCGACGCAGCATCGGATTTAAACTTCAGACGAATTTGGGTGCGTTTGATCGAGCGGTCGATGTCATTCTCAATCAAGATGGGATCGGCAAGATCCATCTCGATGTAAGGAGTTCCCACAAACGGTCTTCCGGTACCAGCCCAGTTGGCACTGTACGAGGGCAAGTACTGGGTGCTCTCGGAGATCCGTGCGTTGTGGTTGAACTCCAATAGGGAGATGGGGGACATATCGCGTTTCATGGAGTAGGCAAACCGGATATCGATCTGCGGTGGTGCATCTGGTCCACCCTCGCCGTTGTTGGTCCAACTCAGAGCAGAAGCACCTGTGTTTGTCGGGAAGACACCGTAGTACTTCGTCCAGTACAGGACATCTTCCCCGTCGGGACCACACTTGAACACGTAGACCGAGGCACCGTAATCCAGCGTCTTGGAATAGACGTGGCTGGAGGTATACAGGGAATTCCCCTCCCCCGTTAAATTGTAAGACGGCAGCCATGCCCCGCGCCGTACATTGTCGATGTAGATGACCCACAAGCGCATCAATTGGATGATAGCGAGATCCTGTGTCTCGTTAAAGGAACAGGTAAACGTACCGGCTCCTCGTCCCTTGTAGATATCACCGTACATCACCGTGTGTTCATCCCACGACTGATTCGATTCAATCGTCGCCAACTCCTCGTCCTCCATCTGAAAAGAGGCAACTTGGTTGGAGAGCAACAGGTTGAAGTTGTTATAGTCACCGCACCGATCGCCGTCAACTAGAAGTTTAAAGAGTTCTGGTTGACGTCTCCATAAGATAGACGTTTCCGTATGATTCATACACTGATCCGCAATCGTATGTTTGGTACCGATCGTCTTGAGGATGTTGAGATCTGGCCGCGTAAAGAAGACGTGCGTGAAGGTCTTATTGAACGCCGCATTGGTATCGGGGACCTTAAACCGGTTATACATGTAATACTTCATGGACTTGGCGATGTCATTGTTCCCATGGACAGGAAGACCCACGGAGGCACGGAAGTTCATCAGATCGTTTTCCAGATTCCGGGTGACCGGCCCATACGGATACCGGGTATCGCCGGGGATGATTTGGTAATCGTACCGAGCCAGCGATGTGGAATTTCCCGTGTATGTTTGATACGGGAACCCGTAGATGTTTTGGATGATCGACTTGTTCTGATTCAACATCGTGGCCCGTCGATCGGGATCCTCCCAGGCGGTCGGAAATTCCGCCTTTCGGACAGAGGTATCACCCTGTACCAATCCATTCGTATAGGAATCGAGTTCCGGACTACCATTCACGTAGCGCGGGCTCTTATCGTTCTCATTGGAGAAGACACGATCGCTGTTGCCAATGTATTGTGTCTGCACCGGTTCCGGTTCGGACAACGGATCGGAATTGGGGTTGGGGACGGATCCTGCACCCGTCCACCACTGTTCGGAGTCCTTGAGAATGGCATAGGGGGAGGACGTTCCTTCGATGGTCGTTCGTCCCAACGTGTTCTCGGTTCCGTTTCCACTCTCGTTGCGATACGGGATGTATTCCGGTGCCGGTTCCTCCGGTTCGACTTCGGCCGGTGGCTCTTCCGTCACCCGGTTTCCTGCAATATCCTGCGGCTGGACCTGCCACACAATGGTGCTGCCGTCGTTTCCGGCACATCGAACTTTTGTGACAGTCGCTGCCTGTCCAAAGAGACCTCCTGTGGGCCACTCCTCGTAGATTCCAACCACCGTCGCCCACAACGGGCCGCCCTCTCCATACATGGAGCCAGCCCGTGCCGTCAATCCATTGGTAACATCCATGCCTCCGGCTTTGATCTGAACTCTATCTCCGACGTTGATCCCGCCGGAGCTCTGTACACTGACGGAAGCCATACTTTTCACCTCTTGGATTTCATTTTTTCTAATATAATATGTTGGTAGGTACTGAATAGAACCCCCTATTAAATCTTTAAAGTTAATCTGATGTAAAGGAGGAATTTGTTGTTATGGGACAATTGCTAGATAAGAAAATTGTGCAGTCTCGTATTTGGCATGACCCTAACGTCGATGGTTCCATCCCTCCTTGGGACTATGATTTTTCATATCCGATCACTGTATACGATGCCGTCCAACGTTCGATGGATGATAATACTGTCACCTTAGCAGATGAACTCGAAAGCATTTATCGGCAGATAAATGAGAAACAGCAGTTGATCCCTGGAGGCAGAGCTGGGTATTTGATGACGTGGTCCGGAAAACCAGGGGAGATCGATGAGACCGAGATTGTCACAGCGGTCAACCAAGATCCTGTACAACGCTCCCATAGTAAAGTTCCCAGTGAACGAGCCGTTGGCAATGTCACAGACAAGCTTGCGACAAAAGACGAATTAAAGGTCCATACCAGTGACAGCGTTGCACACGTCACGGAAGAGGATCGACTTCGCTGGGATCATGGTGCTACGGTGGACCAGTTGCGTGAGCACATCGAAAACACAGAGGTCCATATCACACAGAGCGAACGAGAGAGTTGGAACGATAAGGCTGACGCAAGCGACTTTGAAGATCACATTACCAATATGCGCAATCCTCATAACGTGACGGCCCATCAAGTGGGAACGTACACAAATGAGGAAATTGATGATCGCTTTGCCAACATTCATGAGTCGTTCTTTGGGTACGTAAATATCCAATACGATGAGAGATCTGGAACGGCGACACTGGTGAGTTTCTCCAAGGAGAACTGGAATCCCAACTATGTGCTGGGGTATCAGGAGGAGCTTCCCACCATCACAGATGATACGCTAACGTACTTCGCACTTGCCCCCGCAACAGAGTACTCCACTAATCCAACGGATGAATGTTTGATCTACATCAAGCTTCCTGGGGCCGCCTGGCAGGTCGTGGGCCGTTCGGAGGTATCGAACGGAATCCTGGTCATCCGCAATCCTGACACAGCGATGTATGTGTGGATGGATGGTCGGTTCCGTACACTTTTGACAGCCAATGCCGACGACGATCCTGGCACGGGACAAGAACCTGGTGTCTGGAAGAGTACCTTGATGTGGAGACCGACGGTGGACGAGGATGGTACCCTGGGGTGGACACGCTCCGAATCCTTCGTAGCTCCCGATCCAGTCAACATCATGGGCCCTCCTGGCTATACGCCCATCAAGGGAATCGACTACCATGATGGTGCCGATGGCATTGGCATTCCCACAGGCGGTGAACTGGGGGATGTCCTTCGGAAGAGTTCCATCTACGATTACGATACGGAATGGGTCAACATCGACGACATGATCCGAAGTGCGATCGAAGATGGTCTCCCGAGTGGTCTTGTCACCTGGGATACCTTGGAGGGCAGACCGCAGGTCTATGATGAACTGGGAGATTCCCACACCGATCTGATCACACAGGCAGCTGCCACATCGGCGATTCAGGAGCTGACCGATCAGATCGCAAAGCTCTTGGAAGTGGTTGACGGGGATGTACCGCTGAGTGAACTCACCCAGATGCTGCAAGATCACATTACGAACTTTGCCAATCCCCATAAGATCACACCGTCTCTCATCGGTGCTCCCTCCATGGAGGAGTTTGAGGCACATATCAATGCCAAGACGAATCCCCACAAGGTCACCAAGGAACAGATTGGTCTGTCGAACGTCGACAACACGTCCGATTTGGACAAACCGATCTCCACCTTGACACAGTTGGCCTTGCAAGATCTGCTCGATCGAATCAATGCGATCGACAAGAGTCTGACCGATGAGAATCTCGTCACCGATGTGACCTGGGATCCGCGCACCACGACGTTGAAGTTCTTCTTCCGCGACGATACAGAACTCGATGTGGTGCTTCCCATCGTAGAGATCTTCCAGAAGATTTACTATGATCAAGAGGAGAAGGATCTGGTCATCGTCTTGCCGGATGGGTCTGTCAACCGGATCGACATCTCGACACTGATCAAGTTGTATCTTGGATACACCAGTGATACGATCAAGGTGACGACGGACGAGAACGTCATCAAGGCGGACCTTCTCCAGAACTCGGTCAATGGCTATCATTTGATCGAGTCCATTGTGCTACGGGGTAGTCCGACTACGTCGACACAGAAACCGGAAGACCGGTCGACGCGAATTGCCACTACGGAATTCGTGAAGTCTACGGTGATCGACAATCTGATCTCCTTTGAGACCGATCGACCTCTCTCAGCGAACATGGGTCGTATTCTCAACAATACGAAGGCTGACATTGAGGACGTCATTGAAATCATTCAAAACATCGAGGGCCTGGAAGTCATCGACGATCTGAATTCGGCAAACTCCTTTGCAGCCTTGTCGGCCAACATGGGTCGTCTGTTGAATCTGACCAAGGCACCCCGTGTCCATACCTCTCCCAGCGGTTCTACGTTTGGTCGTGCATCGATCGATTACTTCGGACACGCCCGTGCCAGTAGCACCGATCCCAAGATGGACGGTGAGGCGGAGCTGGGTACCGACGATGGCTATTATGCACGTGCCGATCACCGTCACCCGACCGATAGCTCTCGCGCGCCGGTGCATTTCCCGGATACAAAGAATAACATTTACAAACTCACCGGGGAACCCAAAGCAGAGACACCTCCGAGTGACTCCAATGACGATCGCATTGCAACCACCGAATGGGTACGGGAGAATTGTCGTGTTAAGGTGGACTACATCCAAGGCGAGTGTCGGACAGCGTCCACCGATGCCAATAAAATTGCGACCATTACCAACACCGACGTACCGAATTTTGAATTGTACGATGGGTTGGTTGTCAATATCAAATGGCGCCACAAGGATATGCCGGGCGATACACGGATCACCACCTTGAATGTCAACAACACCGGGGCCTATCCTGTATTGTATGCTGGTGTATACATGCACGATGGGTGGTTGGGAAAGAACAGCATGCACCAGTTTGTGTTTGAGAACCAGTTCTGGTGGTTGATCAATCCCATTCCGTTCGCTGTCAAGCCCGAGTATCTGGAGGATCGTGGTCCTGGTACACCGGAGATCTGGCCTGGGGAAGACGATCGGTATGACATCACCTTTGATCCGCAGGGTGGCGAATTTACGTATATCCCGGATCAGCGGTACGATATTACATTCGATCCGCAAGGCGGTGACTTCACCTATATCCCGAGTCAAATCTACAATGTCACATTTGATCCGCAAGATGGTTACTTTACCTACATCCCCGATCAGATCTACGACGTGACGTTCGATCCGCAGGGAGGCTACTTCACGTATATTCCCAACCGGACGTACAATATCACCTTTGATCCGCAGGGTGGGTATTTCATCTACATTCCGAAGCAGACCTACAATGTGACGTTTGACCCGCAGGATGGTTATTTCACATACGTCCCCAACCAGACGTTCAACATTACATTCGATCCCCAAGAGGGTATCTTCACCTATATTCCCACCCGGGAGTGTATGATCACGTTCGACGAACAAGAAGGCACGTTCACCTATGTCCCGGTCCAAACATGAGGACCAACAAGGTGGTAATCAATAGGATACTTTAAATCTAGAATAGAGAAGGTGGTATACTTATGGTAACATTAAAAACCGATACGAGTGGTTATCTAAAAGAATTCCCGCGCGTGGCCCGAGACGGTTATGTGTTCGGTGGCTGGTTTACCCAACCGAATGGCCAAGGTATGAAGGTGGAGGAAGGACATCAGTTCAGCGACGATACCATCCTGTATGCGTACTGGATCAGCGGCAATGCCATTGTCATTACCCTGGATCTCCGCGGCGGTTCTGCCTCGACCAACACCATCAATTTGGTGGCCGGTGATCCCATCGGTGCACTTCCCATTCCCACCCGTCAGAGTTATGACTTTGATGGCTGGTGGTCGGATCCTGTCTCTGGTACACAGATCACAGAAAAGACAACCTTCCAGACCAGTACTACCATCTATGCACACTGGAAGGATGGCTTCGGCATGGGCGATACTAAGTTCGATATCACCGACGATGGTCATCTGGTGCTGACTGACACCGACGGTGATCTGGAAGTCACCTTCAACCTGGACGATGATGGCAATCTGGAAGTGGCACACGATCAGACCGCTGACGTGGATCTCGATATCAACGACAATGGCCACCTGATCTTCAGCGACGACGGCATCAATAACTAAATTAACTTTCAAAGATTTTATGGAGGGGCCATGTCCGGTCCCTCCATTATATTTTGTCTATTGAAACACTATCTTACAAGAGATTTCCAAGAAGAGGAGAGATGATCGGACATGGCAAACCGTGCATTGATCAAGTATTATGCGAAGCTCATACAGGAGGATCGTATGGCCCTGGAGGAATTGCTCCCATCGGTTCGACAGGATGTGGAGAATTACCTGAATGGAAAAGGATTCCAACCGCGTCACACCGAAGAGATTCCTTTAAGTACCGAGGTATATGAAGAGAAGATGGGTGCAATGCATCTGCCGAATCTCTATCTGTACATGAATAAGAATGTCAAAGGGACACGGCGGATGGATGGGTCCTTAACGTTGGCAGGACTTCTGGATTTGAATCGTATATTCTCCAGAAATACAATCGGAGATATGCCCACCCCCATGAACACATCGTGCCGTGTCGTCTATGTGGAGAACACGGGTCGTATCTTCAATGATCCGGTGACGGTCAACATTCACCGGGTAGACGATCGCGACAGAACGTATTATTTTGAAATGACAACGCCCGGGATGCGAAAGTCCACCGGGTATCCGATGAACATCTTCCGATTCGATGTGATGATCGGTTCGGACAACTACGAGGACATGCGCATGACTGTCTACATCCGATTGTAAAAAGAGAAGGGGACCGATCTTGGTCCCCTCTCTTCCTTTCTCACACATACACTTCTTTTGTCTCCTGGTGCGTGGAGTTGATCTCTTCATCCACGTAGATGCACTGGTTGCCACTGATGAGAATCTTCACAAGCTCCGTGGCAGCGCGAAGAACCATAACGTCCGTCTCGGCCGACGTGATGATATTGAGATTAAACGTTCTCGTCTCGAGATCGAAGACACGATTCTCGGTGATGGACCGTCCGATGATGTTGTATCCGAGCTCCACTGCCGTCGCAGCGAGTTTGGCAGCACCTTCATCTCCCTGGTAGGCAGTGTTCCAATCTTTGATCATTTTCACCAGACCGTGTTTGTCAGGCCCATGCAACACCATCTCATATACTTCCATACAGGCACTCATGATCATCGTGAGGAGTTCTGTCCGCAGAGGGGGTGTAGTTTCATCACACTTGTTGAGCAGATTCTTACAGACGTTGATGATGGTCAACTGGCAACCGGGAACGACCCCACAACGGATGGCAGAACGCATACACTTAACAACGTCCTCAATGGAATCCCACAGGATCTGTTTCTGGAGCTCGGAATCGGCACCGATGTAGTAGACGTAGTTCTTCATCTGCAGCTGCAACACACGGGCCCGAGCATCGTAAATCTTGTGGGAATACGACTGCCGTTCCATGGAGGAAGAACGAACAATGGCATCCAGTTCCGCCTGTGCATTCTTCAACGCCTGCTGATACGCCGCATCCTGTTCGATGTTTTGGGAGGTGAAGATCGAACCGTTCGTACAGGAAATGAACGCAGTGTCAGCATGACCGAGCATCCGATACATGGGACTGGAGGGATCCTTGTACGCATCGCTCACAAACTTCTCCGGAGAGAGTTGGATTGCCTCCTTGATGTCGTTAAGCACCAACCGGTTGATGGTCTTGGACCGCAGAATGACGGCCAAATCATCTCGTTGTCCCTGCTCGATGTCAGCCATCCGGTACTGGAGCATCAACGTATTGACCGAACCAAACTGACGGATCTCTGCATTGGCAAACTGTCCCAACACGGTCTCACACATGTAGTCATCGTACGAAGGAGCGATCACGAGCAGTTTTTTCTGAGAGAGATGGGCGACCTTGGAGACCGGGACGATGATGGATTCCAACAGATCCCGTGTAATTTTCTGACCAAAGAGCATCGTTATCACATCCTGTTCCGTCGCGGACAGGTCTTCGTTCGTCACATAGATGGAATCGATAGCGTTCGCTGGGAAACTGAACCCTTCCACTGCTTCGATGTATGAGCGGTTGGTGGGAGAATCCTTCAGTTTGATCACGGGGCTCTTACTCTCTGCGTATACTTTTGCGATCTGAGAGGAGACCTCTTTATTTCCATTGGAGACGACATAGGCCAGGTTAAACACCTTATCGTAGTCGGTGGGATCCAGCGGCTGTGCCCGCTTCTGAATCTGTTCAACAATCTCTTCCACAACGGAATCCAGACACTTCGTCAACTCACGAGGCAACCGGTACAGGGAATAGAGAGATTTCTCCTGGTTGCGATACCGCTGGAACAATGCGTTGGTCAAGGCAATCACAGTGGTGGTCCCATCGCCTACGGTGTTGTTCATCTTCGTACAGGGTGCCTTAATGAGATTTAAGACTAGCCGCTTATACTTGTTATTGAACCGGTAATTGGATAGGATGGAATAACCATCCTTGGTAGCCTCGGTCATCATCCCGTTCAGAATCGTGGCAGAGGAACCCAGCGGCCCCAGTGATCTGCTAATATTTGTCGCGATCACGCCAAACACTTCAGTAACCAGTTCCTCAAATTCCTCTTGGGGAATGATGTTGCACTGGTGATAGTTTGCATACTCCATGAATCCCATGGTTTATGTCTCCTTTCAGCATCAAGCTAGAATTTACATTATACTGTCAGATCGGAGGATTGTTATCAATAATGGCAAAACGGCAGCGGTATGAAGATATCATCTATGAAAAATTATATGGGGACATCCCAGATGACCAGATGGGACGTGTCGCCTACATTCTCGGGGAGAAAGCGGAAAATGAAAAACTTGTTGCAGAGATCGAAGCAGCTGGGAAACGTATCAAACGGACCAAGAAGAACAAACTAAACTTTACCATGTGGAAGATTGTCAAACCATCTGCCCGACCCCGTGCCAATACCACGATGGGGTATGTGAACATGTATGTTCCTCATGCCAAGGAGAACGGAGATTGGTTTGAGAAGTTCGCAGCAGAGAAACATTTGCCATTCATTGATACCCCGTGTATTTTGAATATGAACATCTACGAGAAGACACCCTCCTCCTTCTCGATCAAGAAAAAAGTATTGGCAGAACTCGGGCTCATTCGTCCCTGGAAACGGACAGGTGACTTTGATAACTACGCCAAAGGGATTGCCGATGCCATCCAACATGGGATGTTGAAAGACGACTGTCTCGTCATTGAATCCACCCAGCGTCTTTACTATTCCATTAAACCCCATGCGGAAATTGAGATCATCTACTACAAACAATTTCCCAAATACTAAAAGGAGGACATTACCATATGGAAGCACTGCAACCGATGATCGACCTCTTTCTACAACATCCCACCATTCCATTGTTCCTATTATTATTGATCCCTCGCAACACACGGAACCTGGCACTGGTCTTATTGGGCCTCGGACTCTGGACTGGGTGGGACCACTACGTGATCTACGGGATCTTCATTCTCCTCTATGGGCTGTTCTTTCTTTCGTATGATGCGTATCGAACCCACGGAGAGAAGATCACCGTCGAACAGGCCCAAGGAGAACCCGGACCCATGGGACCACAAGGACCGCGGGGAAATGCAGGTAAGTCGGCGTATCAAGCGGCCAAAGAGAAAGGATACCAAGGAACAGAAGAGGAGTTTAACACGGCCCTGTACGTCATTGGAACTCTATACTCGTCAAATCGTTCTATCTAAAACAAAAAAGAAAGAGGACCTTCGTGGTCCTCTTCTCTTTTTTACAGTTCTAACGGCTCGGTGATATATCGTTGGATCGTCTCCTTGTCCAATACTTGTTCCGGTTGTACATACTCTTTCAAGAACCAGTTGATCTTGGTGCTGATATCGAGCTTCGGTTCCAGTAGGTACGATAATACTTCCTTCGTCTTCTCATCCTCTTCGGTTTCCGGTTCCGTCTCCTCCAGAAATCCTGTGTCCTTGATCAAATATGTCATGGACCGCTGGTTTGTCATCAACGTGCGAATCGTTTCTTTGTACTCCGGAAATGCCTCCTTCGGGACATGGAAGACGAGACGAAGTTTTCCCAAGGTAGTCCCCGACAAGATATCTTCGTTCTCTCGTTGCACTTTGTTCAAGGCTGCCACGAGTTTCTCCGCCGATTCATATACATCGGATGTCTCGTCAAACGTGATCGTTCGATAATCATACGCCCGGGTATTTTCCACGAACTCCCATCCGTCATCCCGAAGAACCACGTATCCTTTCGGTGTTTCTTCCCCAAATTTATACCGAAACAACGAACCGACGTAGCAGCACTCCGGATTGATGACGACATGTTGGTGATAGTGTCCAAAGAAGACCGATGCATGGGTATCTGCAAAGTCACGTACACTGAACTGCGGAACGTGTTTTACCTTGGGTTGGGTACTTCCATACGTCATTGCTTCTGGCACTCCTTCGACGATCGTCCCATGCCCAAAGATATACCGATATGTTTTTCCGCTGTACAAAGCATCGTGGTAGAACTCCCCTTTGGAGGAGACGTATTCCTCCGGCAGATAGAGGACGGGAACACCCGGCAGGAGTTCCTCTTCGGTCACCGTTTGAATCACTTTCATATCCGTCCCAAACGACGTCAGGTGGTAGTTGAACAATTTGTACTGTCCCATTTCATGTCCTTCGGTTCCATAGACGATGCGGATCTTCGTTCCCTGCTGTTTGCATTTGCGAACGAGATATGACATCACATTGATCGCCAAGGCGGTGTTCGCCTCATTGGCTTTGAATAAATGATCAAAGTAATCACCCAAGATAATGACGGCATCACACGGTTCCATCCCGATCTCTCGATCGATGATCTCTTGTAAGACGTTGTATACATACGATGGATCTTTGATGGCACCGATGTGGATATCGGCCAACAAAAGTAACTTCACGAGAATGCACTCTCCCTTCTCTCTCTTATAATAATATATTATCGAAGAAGGAATAAAATAATAAATGTTTTATTCACCCACAAATCTCATTTGTTAAGAAAGCGAGGAGATCATGTATGCAATCTATCACACCGGAACCAATCCTACTCAAGCTCAACCGAGCGGTTGTCATCCCCAGTTGCGATGGCCTGACCCCGGAGGTTATTCGTTCGAAGCGATTGGATATCGTACGGACTTGGCGGATTCACATCTTCGTGGATTCCATCCAATTCACCAAGGACCCCTTTGTGAATGCCCTCCGTGCGATTCACCCGATGGCGCATATCTATCTACACGTCTGGAAGTGCCATGTTGACATGGTGAAACTCTTAGAACACTCTGAAGCCGGGGCACTTCCCAACGTGCGCATCGTGCGAGAGAATCCAATGGTACCGGTACAATTTGCCATTCCCCAGTATTATAGGAAGCCGTTGCGTACCCCGAAGCAAGAGAAAGCCACCTACCGTCCGATGCTGACCTTCCGCTACCATGATCATGGCGGTCGGATGTATACGAGCTGTGAGGTCACGGTCGAATACACGAAGAAGAATATTCAGTACTATTGCGACTTCATCGATTTGAAGAACCGGCAACGGGATGAGTTCCCCTTCCGGACCCATGCCACAAAGGCACGGCCGGGGTTATTCCGAGAGGAAATCATTGCACGATTCAAACAAGTCACACCGCCCTCCATCTTAAAAGGATTCAAGGACGATGACGACATCTGGGATTTTGTATCCAATAACTGAGGGAGGATGGATTACTTATGGGATTCTTTCGATCTATCAAAGATACGTTGCGGCCGCTGTTGAGCGATAAGACCATTCTGAAGATGAACCAACAGCAGAAACTGATTCACGGCAAGCTTACCTCCCAACAGGTCCAACCCAATTCCATCGATCTCACACTGGCGGACAGTGTGAAAGTTCCGAAGAATAACTTTATCTACGTCTCAGGTTCCGAGATGATCCCCGTTATGAACCCCATGATCAAGATGGAATACGACGTAGAACAATTTAAACCGGCGGAATACCAGCCTGGAAAATGGAAGTTCGCCAACCATCGCAAGTATTACATCCTGGAACCGGGGAAGTTTGTCCTCATGGCATCCCGAGAGATCTTGGATATTCCCAATGGCTACATCGGGTTTGTACAAGGGAGATCCTCGATTGCCAGGATGGGGATTCAGACAGAACAGGCAGGTCTCATCGACGCCGGGTTCACAGGAACGATCACCTTTGAAGTGATCAACAATTCGGAGTATCCAATCCTGTTGTTCGAAGGCATGCGCATCGCACAGGTCTATTTCTTCAAGGCACAATATGCTGACAAGATTTACGGCATCGCCAAACACTCGAAGTACAGTCGACAAATCGCTGCGACCGAGAGTCGGATTCATCTAGATGCCGAGTGGCATAGTCCTGTACCGAAGGAATGAGGTGACCTCGCATGAAACGTTATCTGAACCAACTGCCGAATGAATACCGGGAATTGCTGAACCAAGACCTGTTGAACAAATCGTTCGATCGCCCGTTGCATGAATATATCTTTGACTCGTTCAAGGGATTTGAGATCCTCCCCAACATCAAGATTCTGGGATATGAGTGGGTTCCAGACGAGGATAAATACGATGTCAACGATCACGTGATTCGGCGGAACTCCAATAAGAATAAAACGATTAAACACATCTCGGAAACACGCTGCGGTGTCATGTACATCGATGTGGAAATCACAGCACCCGACAAGAATGGTGTGATCAAAGTATATTACATCAAGAAGGCGCTGGTGTTACCCATCATCGATGAGAACGGCTACATGACGATCAAAGGAAAGAAGTGTTATCTGATCTACCAGTTGGTGGATAAGATGCTCTATCCCTCCTTCTCCGCAGTCACCTTGAAATCGTTGATGCCCATCTGTGTCAAGACGGCGAAGGATGACTTCACTGACACAGAGGGAAATACGTATACCATCCCCACCTACACGATTCAGATTTTCAAGACAGCCATCAATGTATTGATGCTGTATTCCAACTTGACGATCACAAAGACCTTGAACTTTATGGAGGTGGAACGGTTCATCTCCATCGAACAAAAAGGAGTCGAATACCCGAAGACGAAAGAGGAGATCATCCGATTCGACTGTGGAAAGAAATCGGATATCATCGTCGCTGTCAAGAAGCGTGCCTTTGATAAGGAGATCTACATCCGTTCCATTGTGGGGTGTCTGATCAACCTCTTTGCAGAGACCAAGATCAAATACGACCAAATCGATGACTGGGAGGAGTGGATGATCCTCGTCGGTGGAAAGCACACAATTCGCCGCGGTCTCTACCAACACATCTTCTTCAACCGGTTGCTCGATGAGGTCACTCGAAAAGAATTAAAAATTAACGATAACGACAAGCAGAATATCTACTACTTACTCCGGTGGATCATCCAGAATTATCACAGCCTCTGGGCAAAGGATAATCTGTCCATGGTCAACAAACGATTGCGCTGCAACGAATACCTCGGATCCTATTTCACAGCCGAGGTATCCAAACGAATCAACCGCATCGTGAGTCTCGGAGACAAGGCAACGATCCGGGATTATCTAAACTTATTTAAGTTCCCTGAACAACATTGGGGTTCCTCTCTTAATTGCGGGAATATCTTGATACGTCAACTCAACCGCAGTAGTATAGTAATATACTATGTAGCAGTACTTGTAACGGAGTACGGGTGGTAATATCGAGTTGAATAGAGACGATCCGCATCCAAGATGCTGTCATGTAGTATCAGGTTCATCGACTATCGAAACTCATTCTGATGAGAAGTAGAGTAGTATCCAATTGCCTATGGGATACGAAACGAGAGGCATACTGATATACTTCAGTATGATGATATAGTCACGACTTCCATAGAGATATGGAGCAGTTGTATATTTACAACGGTATCAGTGTTGCGAACTGATATGAAGGTAATCGGATGATATATTCATTACGAAAATTTATTCCTCCGGCGTACTGCGGTATGCCGAGACAAACTCCGACATGGATTTCTACAACAAAACGAAGGTTACAAAGAAGGGCGGATTCCGATGGACACATGGCCCTTTACCCCGCGAAATTGCTGGAACAAGAGCAGTGGAGATCGCTCTTATTGATGGTAAATGAATTACCATTGATAGCCTAAAGCTACACATACCAAATCCCTGTAGTGATACATGGATGGCCTATGGTAACGACATAGGGTACGGTAACAAGTGTGCGGATAGATGGTAAACCGGCAGCTAATCCTCTCTCATCTTTCGATGATATATTCTCCTGTAGAGGAGAGTGATGTTACATGTGAGAGAAGAAGGTTCAACGACTATCGAAACGCTACGGTGTTGGAGGAAAGACCGCACCAACGTAGCAAGTAGAGTACCGTTACAATTGCCTATGGTAATGGGAAGTGTGGGGACTGTATGATCTTGGTGACAGAGATCATATGGAAGACATAGTCTCACCGTCTGGGGAAATCCCAGAGAAGTTCATAAGAGAACTGCATCCATGTTGCGAATGGATGTGAAGACAGTGCCAAATGCATTAGGAGCCAATGACAATCGTAGAATTCCAATTCGGCAAAGACAGTTGCATCCGAGCATGTGTGGTTATCTGGATTTGGCGGATACGTCCAACTCCGATCCGGGTCAAACTACCTCGCTCTCTCCGTATTGCAATCTGAAATCTATGTACTTCGATGATTCGCTGTACGAGAATGAGATGCATTACAAGCTAGACAAATTGAAGGATGAATTCCCGTTGGAGGACGATTGGTCCGAAGTACGAATCAAGGCAGCCAACGAAACAGAGTACAACGAGATTCTCGACAAACTATACCACTACACCAAAGATCGGATTCGCATCTTTGGTGTGTCCAACAACCCTATGGAGATTATCGTCGAAAAAGATCCCCGTGAGAACTACCGTCAGTTCGATGAGGAGAAGTATCTGGTAGACGAGAAAACTCATACAGAAAGCCAAACTTAATGGAGTGATCTTACCTTGAAACAAACGATTCGGTATCGCATCTTGACGATACCCAAGAAAATCAGTGTCGACATTCGACTGGTGTTGAATGACACCGTGAGCCCGGAGTACCGTTCCAACTTTGATGACGGCAGCAACGTCTCGGTTCGCCTCAGTCCCTTCATTGGAGTCAACATCATCCGTCCCACAGAACGAGATGAAGAGGGACGATCCATTCGAGCTCCGTGGAATCCGAACGATTCCATCGGTATGACGAAGTTCAATTTGCCGATCTTCATCGACAATTTACATGCCATCCGTGAGAGTATGAAGGTGCCCAATTTGTACTCGTATGTGGGAAAGCGATTGGAGATCAATGACAAGGAAGCAGAGCTGGCTCGTCGTGTTTTTACGATCGGTTCCACCGTAGTGGAATTTGCCCCAGTGGTCATCGAGAGCGATGAGAATACCCGTGTTGAAGGAATCAAAGTGAAGTTCAACAATGAGGATTCCTCTTTCCTGTTGACGTTAAACGAGATGACTTCCCTGTACTGGAATCTGAGCCACATGGACCCGGAGGGCATTGCGATCAAGCTCTATCAAATGTACGTCAAACAATCCGACAAGAAGGATGCCACCCAACCCACGCAGAAGAAGTACAATACCAGCGTGGACATTGCACCGAAGGCAATATCCTTCTCGGACGATGAACTGCCGTTCTAACACAAAGGAGAATCAAGAGGGCCTCTGTCAGAGAGGCTCTCCTGATTTTTTCTTTTCCACACTGTGAAAGGAGGGATTCGATGATCGGAATTGTTCCCGGTACCACCAAAACGTATGAGATCGATGGAGACTTCCATTGCCCAACTCCCATCGAAGGAAAACTCTACTACGATCCAAAGACGGGTCGACTGTATTACTTTTCCACCCACGAAACACGTTCCAGTCCCAGTACCGGATACTACCCGATCTGGGATGGTACACACACGTATCTATCCAAGTTCTCCAACGAAAAGTATTTTGACGACTGCGTCAAGATGGACTTGGACAATCTCTGTCATACCATCGGCCCAGCGATGGCAGATAGCATCCGCTACAACCAACGGCGTACGGAATACCAAGAGTTACTGAAACCGGAGATTATCAACGAAGACAATTTCTTCACACAGATCGTGAAGGGATGTATCTGTGCTATGGATGTCACCATGGTGGATCTCTTTGACCTCGCCTCCCCGAAGCTAACCCACGAGCAAATTGAGACTATGTACAGTAGTCTCTCCAAGATCACGTTGATGCGAATGGACAAATGGCTCATCTGGATGAACTCCATCTTGCACAAAGCGTTTACGTTTGGAGTGTACAAAGACGATGCGTTGGTGGTCCAGTACGATTATCCCCAGAACAGATATTCCGTATCCGATGCATCCTGCCAAGAGATTCTATCCTCCCAGGATGACTTTCTCAAAAAGTTGATTAAAATCACTATGGTGAAGACCAACTTGAATAAATCGGATCTACGATCGGATACCACCGATGAGTACACAATCAATAATTTGATGACATCCTTGAATGGGAACAAACCACTGTCCGCTCAGTTGTTCAGTCGCTTTATGGATATGGCTAACTACTCTTATCTGATCACGATTCTGAACGAAGACGGATCGGTACTATTCACATTCAAGGACTGAAAAAGGATGGCGCATGGATTATGAAATTTTATGACAAAGCCGGGAATGAATACTCCACTCTGAAGGAGTACCGACTGGGTAGTCTTAAGACGAACCTGAGACGGACCTTAACAAAAGTCCAAGCACGGGTACCGAAACTTCCCCACAAGGAGAACGATGCGATGGAAGAGCCTCCCTATGCGGATCATGCAGAACCATTGCCTCCGGAGGAAACAGAGAATCGGAACGATGCGGAGGAACCCACGGAAGAAGAAAAAGAACCGGATACATCTGTCACAGAGACCATTGCCGCAGATGCAGCTCCTTCCAGTGGCGATGGGGCGTATACGAAGATTGAAATTGATTATGCCCATGAGTGTGTAAATCTCTTCAATGCCGAGGGAAAAGTGATTGCCTCTACACCGATCGATCCGAACCTGGTACGAAATACCATCGATGCGGATCTGGCGGATGCGTTGTTTGGAAATACTCCAGTCCCGGAGGAAATCCGAACGAATATCGAATCGATTCCGACAACCGAGGATGCACCGACGAACGATGGGCAGATTGACAATATGCACAGCGGTCCGGTTGGATGAAAACAGAATAAAGGGGACATAATGTCCCCTTTATTTTTTGCTTTTTCATTCGAGTTTGTAGATGTCTTTGATGAGGTTATTGATGTACTCACCGCACACAGAAACAATCAAACGATATGTCCTGCGAGTATCTGGTCGCACTACATACAATTTCCTCTCTCTCCAGTTGATATAGAACCTCTCACTGTTGAGAATTTCCCCATTCTCACGGAACTGAATTCGAATAAATCGTTCCATGGGGATGTGGAACTTGAGATGGTAGTCGATGGTAGAAAGAAGCGATTCGTTTAAGATCGGATCCAGAGAGATATAATTTTCATCGTGGTCCAATTTGAAGATGGGCCATCCGAGAATTGACCATCCTTCCGGGAGATCAAAGTTATCCAAATTGATGACATCCGAGAACATGGAGACGATCGCTTCATCTCCATCGTCGGGGAGTTGTACGGTGGATTGGATCTCTGGTGCGTTCAAAGTAAAATAGCCGATGGTGTTGAATTCGCATCGGATGGTAAAACTGATATCATACGCTCCCCGTGTTTGTCCCATCTTCACACCGTCTCCGGCCGTGGGCTCTTGGAGGACCGTATCGATGTCCGTCACATAATAGAGGAAGAATTGATCGTTGTTGGAACTTCCCTTGAGTTTGTAGGTGATCGGATATTGGAAAATCGTGTTGAGATACCGTAGATACTCTGTCACTGTCCCATCTTTGGATGTCATGGAAACGTGAGCAACCTCTCCCAACAGGTGACAGAAGTTCCGCGGAATCATAAGTTCCAGCGGTGCTCGAATGAATTGGTTGTGTTGAATCGGCATCGTATTATACAAGTATGACATCCAGTTCATCTGTTCCGTATAGGTGTCGAAGCTCATCACCACATCGACATACATCACAGCGCGGTTGTAATGGCCATGCACATACAAGCGCTTCTTTTTGTCCGTTGCCAATTCCAGTAGGGATCCATATCCCCAGAAGGAATGGGTGTTGGTGATGCGATCGTTGAGCAATGTATGCCCGAGGAAGCGATTGTCTCCTTGCCCAAACACAATGCGGGGATGCAAGACCATGATCGGTCGTTCTTTCTTTTGTAACTGGGAGGGTAGATGGGTGATCTGACGACTGGCAAGGGTTGTACTGGCTGTCACGGTCTTAAACAACCCTTCTGGGAACTTTTGTACGAGGGCATGTTCGATCACGGCCAATACATTCCCGTACGTATGGGCAGCGGAAGAATTACACATGGCACACGTGTTGATGATGTGTTCGCCATACGCGGCTCCCGAGTTCTCTTCGTATTGCATCCCGATCCGTTTCACGTCGGGATTGAGATCGGAGGGTTTCTGACTGGGATATCGATTTAACAAAGGCACGTCACCTCCTTATTCGAAGTATAAAAGAGACACATTATCGTTTTCCCTCTCGTTTAAAGAACACGTCGATGAGCTCCTTTAATGTCGTCGGTTCCCATACCATGATCACCGGTTTGTGGAATTCTGTAATGTTCTTCATCTTGTTCAACCGCAGAATCCCAGACCATAACTCTGTTGTTCCATAGAGCTCTAAGGATAAGAGTTTTGGTTTATAAAACATCGTGTCGGGGATCTGGTACAGCTGGATGGCCACATTGAACTCATCCATGTGTTTGATGAAGAAGTCATCAAATGGGACACGGATGATGTGTGTTTTGTTGGCATTGGAAAGCAACACCGATTCCGTGAAGTTCCCAATGCTCAGAGAGGCATTTTCTCCCTCTTGGATATATCGGTTGATGTACGTAGAATTAGGAGTTGGCATACTTTGGTTTCCTCCTTATGCACCCATTGGGAGACAAACCCCATAGGGATCGATGTCGTATTTCGAACGGGGCAGGGGTTCTGGTTTTGTAGGATCCAGGGAGAGGGAACGTGTGGAACTCCCACCGGAATGGTAGGGACAGGTGGCATTGTAATCGATGTTGTACCCTCGAATACCAGACTCCGTACCAAATACCCGGAACGGTTTCGTGGTGTTTCCGTACCAACACTTCAACATGAATTCCGTTCCCATGGGATGGGATCCGTTAGGAGCAATACCGATGTAATTCGTTGTAAGATAATTTTGACAAGATGTACGAGTAGGAAAGACCGGTTTCGTCTCACTGTCGTTGACGAAGATTGTAGAATCGATTTCCTTCGGGGTGACAGACATGGCACCGAATGGGATTTCCGGCATCAGTGCCGTGGCATGCACAGCCCGTTCTCCAATGGAATCGTAACTGTACGCGGCACACGAACGGCACTTACTCTCCTCTACTACGCGAGGAACAGACGATGTTCCGTATATCATTCTAAATGGCCTCCTCTCAAAAATAAAAAGAAAGTAGAGGACCCATCTGGGCCCTCCACTTGTGCTATAGAAGCGGAGGTGCTTCGACTGAAAAGATTTTCTTATACGCTGAATTACTTTTTGCCCTTCTTGTCGGACTTATCCTGCAGGGCTTTGACTTCCTTCTGATAATCCCGACGGGCCTGCTTGTCTTTCTGGGACAGCTCATGATCCAGCTTCCGATCGATCAGCAGGAAGAAGGGCTGCTGCAGATTCTTCCAGTTGTTCATCACACGGAAGGCATCGAACCAACTGGGCAGAACTGCAACGGGAACGATCTTGTATTCGCCGAGATCATCCTTGAACTTCTCGGTCAGATGCTTGCAGAAGTCATCGATGTTGGAACGCTCGGTGACAACGGCACCGGCGATCTGCCACAAACGCATGAGCCAGAAATAACCCTGGCCAATCCAACGCCCAACCACAGAAGGCTGATAGAAGATAACACCTTCATCCTTACAGGTGGAGCGCAGCCCAGACTTGATCTTGGAGACGATCTCCTTGACATCGTCCTTATCCTCTCGATCCACCTTCTCAAAAAGAGGGCCATTGAGGTAGGATTCCAGCACCGCGTTGTCAGTGAACTCCTGCTGCTGATCTTCCAGCGTGGATTCCACGACGGTGCAGTTGCTCAGCATATCGATGAGCTCACTGGCCTCCTTGAAGGACTTCTTCAGAGCACCCATAGCAGAGTTGTAGACATCCGCCTTGATCTCGGTGCCGTTGCCGGTCATGATCTTGGTCTCATCCTTGGGACGAGTGGCAGGCTGCTCACCGCCGGGGAGCTGGCTGGTAGTATCACCTTCGAGCTTGGCAGTAGGCTGTTCCGGAATCTCGTTGTTCCCAGACTCTTCCACAATGTCGTCGATATCGAGATCACAGAGATTCTCGGACTCCAGAATCTCTTCATTCAGAATGCCATTCAAATCAAACATATTTTTCATGGTGTAACGTCTCTCCTTTACATCGTATTTGTAGAAGCTTAAGTTTTTACTAAATGGTTCAGCTTTACAAAGCTACATCAAAAAGAATAGAGAGTCTCTATTCTTTTTTATTCCTTATTCCGAATAGAAGACCCTCAAGTCATCCAGACGGACACATGCAAGTCGTCCAATCTCTGGATACGCAGCTCCACAGTCGATTCCGATGATGTTGTCCTCGACAAAGATCTCCAACGGCCTCTTGTTCTGAAGGTTGCACGTCGGTGTATGTCCAAAGATCACAATCTCATTCTCATGCACACCCGTTGCCGGAATCCATCTTACAGATTCACGATCCCAAACCAGAAACTCTTTGAGTTTGTCGTCGCACAGTTTCACGAACTGTGTCATCTTCTTGGATGTTGCATGAACCAGTACAAAGTCACGATTGTTCACAGTGAGCGTGAACTCCAGAGGAAGAGATTTCAGATACGAGATGACTTCTTGCTGGGTTGCTCGATCGAGTGCCGTGAACGCGTCAAATGTCACTTTTCCACCGTTATGGAACCAGAGTCGCATTGCTTCCCTTAGCTTTGGTCCGTGCAGATCGAGACCGAGCGCTTGCATCATCATGTACTCATGATTGCCCAGCAACATGTGCACGTTCGGTCTGCGCATGATGTCCACCAATAGTTCCATACCAAACGGGTTTCGATCGATCACGTCCCCCAACACATAAAGCTCATCGGAATCCGTAAACTGAATTTTCTCCAAAATAGCTGTAAACGCTTTCTTGTTTCCATGAATGTCACTCAATGCATAGATCATAACTGTCCATCCTTTCTGTTATTGTATCTATGGGAGAATATATAACAGTAGACGGAACAGTTACGATTGTGTTGCCACTTATGAAACAAATGAAAAAGAATCATCCTGGAGCATCTTCAGTAAAGAAGGAAGAGAGGACTCTGCGTCTTATCTTCTTGCATTGTTTAACCTACTACGAGGGAAGAGAATATCTCCCACATCGACAATTACTCAGATGTTTCACCAGTATGTATTCGACTTATGAAGTTAATCGTAGCATCGTATACAATTGCAAATCTATTATAGAAATCCAGCGTCGATGCTGTGATTTGATAGAGCTGTTTCAATGCATCAACTTGATCAAATGCATTGTATTTCATTGCGTTACGATTCGCCCGAATTACTCTTGCTGGATTTTTACGAGATACATACTCCGCTACCTTATCTACGTACAGTAAAAAATCAAGATTGAAGCTTTCTGCCACAACGCTGTAGAGAAGCTTCGTCAAATAGTTATCATTCCATTCACTTTCCGGACGTTTCTTATCGTAGGAATTCCCAATGCGTTGCGAGTTGATTTCCTTTCGTTTCCAGAGATCACGTATTGCATCCTCTCCTCTAATTTTGCGAGAAATAATTTGCTGTACGATTGCTCCTCTATCAGATACATCAAGCATGCCACGGTCGATGTTCTTCGTTAAATTGTCTAATGCAATTTCCAAATCCGTACACTGTCTGTCAATTTCACTACGGTCCAGCAATACCGTGATTGAATTTGTCAGTTTTACAAGCCTCCGATCGGTCCGGGACTTATTGCCAAATGTAATATTACTTAAAAGAGTAGCAATATTCTTTGGGTTAGCTAACCCCGCACATTTTTTATTTAGGTCATATAAGGTTGTAGATTTCTTGTCGCTAATCGTTTGAATGAACGCAAAGATTTCATTATCATTTTTCAATGGTGATTCAGGATTTGTGCTGATCTTGGATTCCACAAGGGAATCCCGATACGCGCCGTATACCTTGGAGACGGAACCATCCGTTTCAATCGCTTTGCGAATTTCCTCCGAGGTAACAGCACTGACATTCTTATTCATAATTTTCTTGGCAAACGCCTTGAAGAATCTGATCATTCTTGGAATCAGATCCTTGACTTTTTGGATAACCTTGGAACCAAACGCAACAGCCTTCGTGCCAACCTGGTTTACAATACTCGTCAGTTTCTCGGGATTAATTGCCTCCATAAAAACATCATCCAAAAGGGCGGCGGATTCTGTATACTGAACAAAGTATTGGCCTTCGATAAAGCATTGCATGAGATCTAATTCCATGGATTCTTTTACTAGATCATAGTATTCGGATGAATACTGAAAATTTTCACAGTATACCTTTAAATCGTTATATGTTTTAATCATTAGAATCACCTGATTTCTCAGTGCTTATACTCACATATAGCATTATGCAATCTAGTCAAGTGTCTCATTTACTAATTTGATTATCTGATCATACAGTTTAGCAAATCTATTATAAAAATCAAGAGTAGATGCTGTAATTGTATAAACATAATTAAGATGAGTTACACGATTGCGAGTATTGTCGAACTCATAATTATCTATAATTTTATGCTTATTGTTTTTATTTACAGCATATCCAACTTCTGCCATGTATTCCAAAAAATCTCTGGAACCGGCACCGGCTATAGCTTCCTTCCATAAGTCTTCTAAATCGTTTTTGGTCCAAGGGCGTGGCTTTTTTGTTACTGTACCGGGAAGAAATGCCATTTTCCCAAATATACGCTCGATTCGATCTAGTTCGGCTTTTGCTTGTGCAGGCGTATATTTCCCAGCTCTAGCATTTGTGATAAAATCAAATCTAGCTTCTACTCTAGGATTCATTTTGAGTTGAATCGCATGCTCAAGCGAGTCCATTGATGAATTAAGTGAATCAAGTGCCTTTTGAAGTTGATCACATTGGTTATTAATTTCATCAACATTCAAGATTACATCAATTGATCTAACTTTCGATAATTTATTAAATTCATTGGCAACTTTAGTTTTTTCAGCTTTATGAATAAGACTAGCAATATCTTTAGGATTAGCTAATCCTTTACAACTGTTACTCACATCATATAATTTCATTGAATCATTATTCATAATTGATCCGATGAAATTGATAATAGCATCATCATCCCATTCTGATCTCCCATTCGGAGAATCACTAATGTTTGCTTCTTTAAGAGCTTGCTTATATATCGCAAGATCTTTCGGTGACGATTTTACCATATTGCGGAATTTATTTACATCGAATTTATGTTGTTTCTTGAAAAGTTTATTTGCATATGTTTTAAAAAATTTAATGACCTTTGGGATGAATTCTTTTAACTTCTGAACAATCTTGGATCCAAACTCAGAAGCCTTTGTTCCAAAGTTAGTTACCATTCTTTTTAACTTTTCTGGATCAATAGCTTCCATTAGAATTTCATCCATTAGCTCCGATGATTCAACATAAGCTGCATATTGTTGACTGGTGATATATTGATCCATGAGATCAAGTTCAGATGCCTCTTTATATAACTCATAATACTCAGCTGAGTATTGAAAATTCTTACAGTATATAATTAAATCTCGATATGTCTTAATCATAGGAGAGACCTCGCAATCATTATTTATCTTTTTATGAAGGTGATTTAAATGACAGAATAATTATATTGTAACAAATACCAAAGGGAGATGATCTCCCTTTGGTATCATTGTATATGATTAAGAATTACTCTTTATCCTCTTTAGCCTGTTGCTTCAGGTTAGCCTTATATTCCTTATTCCAGGCCTTATCATCTTTGAACATCTCCTTCAGATCAACAGCAACATCGGCCATGATAGAAAGCAACTTATCAACCTCAGAGTATGCATTCAGGGTGGCACCAGCCATCTGCAGAGCCTGATTCAGCAGAGCAATACGATTGGTAGCAGCAGCTTTCTTCCCATCATCGATCTCATCGGAGCCCAGGACCTCAGTATCCTTCTCGATAGCAGTATCGATCTCCTCAATGATCGCATCAATAACTTTCTTTAGACCATCGATCTTATCATCAAACAGAGGAACCTGAATGAGATCCTTGTCCTCAATCTTTTTGATCAGTGCCTCAGCCTTCTTAGCATCCTTCATGACATACTTCAGAAGCTTGGACAGATCAGTGGGATCGGCAGCCTTACCCTTCAGGGAACGAATGTTGAGATACTTACGTGTCAGACCACCGCTCAAAGCTGCAATAAGATCACCGTCATCGATGCCGATCTCAGACACAGGATTAACGCTTCCATTATTGGCTTGAATGGCGATCGTCAAGGATTTGAGTTTGTTCGCATACTTGTTGCCAACCTTCTGAAGCGCATCATCGAAAACGTGCGAATTGATATACTTCATGAGCTGCATGAAAATGTTCAAACGATCCATTCGCTGACTGGTATGCATTTTGAACTTCTGGAAGAATTTCACAATGGCCTTCAGAACTTGCTTGATCTTGGCCCAAATCTTCTTGGCCAGGGTAGCAGTCTTGCCGGCAGCACTCGCCGCCACGCTCTTCACGCGATCAAACCCAGCAGCCTCCTGGAAATAATCCTCCAGTACATCGGTGGACTCCTGGATCAGGTCGGCATTCTCCGCCATGTACTCCTGGTTGGCCACGTAGATGTTCATCAGATCGATTTCGGCGGCCTCTTTCATCATCTCATAATACTCCTTGGAATAACCGAAGTTATCACAAGCAAGGATCAGATCATTATAGGTCTTAATCATTGTAAATCACCTCATGAAAAGATATAGTATAGTAGTATTATTGCATTGGTTATCCCAATTAATGCTGTGTCTGGGGAAGAAGCTCCTTGGCAGCATCCCGAGCAACCGCACTGTTGTTCGTCGTGGATACCTTGATCAGGTACTGCTGTGCCAACTGTTTCGCCTCTTCGTATTCCTCTTTCTGAATATTGATCTTAGACTGGTTCTTGATGGCGGCTGCCTTCTTGAACATCTGCCAGTTCTCCGTGTTCTTCTTCTGTGCCAACAACAGAGCACAGACGGACTGCAGCTGCGCCATCCGATCCGCATCGTCGAAGTTAATCATCGTCTTTTCAGTCAGGGTCCCAGACTCTGCAAGCTCGCTATTGGATTCATCCGCGATCGATTGCTCCATCTTCTGCATCACCAGGACCGGTGTGAACAGTTGATCCAGCTTTGCAAGCAGATCCGACGTGTCATCGGATCCCGGTTCAATAGACTGCTTCATCAGTCCTCTGGACGGAATTTCTTCTGCCTTCGTCTGATCGAGGATCTCGTCCATCGCCTCCAGCATGGTGGTGAAGTCCATCATGTCTTCCCCTTTGGTGCTGTTGGGAGACAGGTTCTTCGCACTGGAATGAATCTGTGCATCGTCGCAGAGGGCTGACTTCTTATTGTGATTCAACTGTGCCAGATACTGGCTGTTGAGTTTGAAGTCATCCAGACCCCCACGGATGTCGGATTCTGTAAATCCCATCTGTAGCGTTACCTCCTTCTCGTAGATTCATTTATTTTGTTTCAGAAATAAATGCTTATGAAAGTGTTACTACATGTTGGAAACATCCTGCTGGGTAATCTTGATGTCCGCACCGCGTGTCTGCATGACATCCTCGCCGGCAGCGACCTTGACGCGGTCCACGAGTTCGTTCAACTGATCGAAGTCCAACTGCGGTAAGTATAGCTTGGCAAGTTCCTTCTTCAGAGTAATCATCGTGGCTGTGGGATTCCGATTGTCATCCTCCAATTCGCTCTGTTTGAAGAAGATGGAACCTACCAACTCCACCACCGTGTTGAAGTTCTGAATCATGTCGGCTGTGATGACAAGTTCCGGTTGCTTTCCTTGGTTGAATTGGAACCGGAACGAGGCGATGACATCATCCTCCAGATCCGTCTCATACTTCAAGATCCGTTGGTACATCTTCGTCAGACCCCGGTTGAGATCGATCTTGTAGGATAATGCGGTAGATAAAAATCGTGTGTTGGCAAGTTCCAACGTCTTGGCAAAGTCAATCTCATCCAACCCATTCAACGCCAAGAGCGAAGGAACACCCGTACCGGAGATTGCCTCCCGGCGCTGCTGTTCCAAAAACTCCATGTCGAATGGATTTCGTGCTGCCTCAATCGTGTCCGTCTCGAGCGCTTTGTAATCGTTTCGACCGGCCGGTAGGACCATCTCCCCGATACCGCCAACTTTATTCAGGACACCCGAATAGGAATAAATGTCGTCGATGGTAATGCGACGGGATTGGAACTTCCGCATCGTCCGTTGGACTTGAGAAGCGTAATCAGTATCCAGCCCAGAGGACTTCAGATAATGCACCCGTGTCGTATTGTTGTTCAACGTGTACAGCATGTTGTACATGGACAGCATCAGATACATACGGGCCGGGAAGAGGGATGGTTCCAACACGGAGTGACCGCGTCCATTCTCGTCCTCGTTGATGACAAAGCGAATGATCTCATCCTCCGGAATGTAGATGAACGAGAGTCGCCCTTCTGCAAACTTGTGTGCCATGACAATCTCTGCGATCTCATTCTTCAACTTGACATTCTTTTCCAACATCTTCTTGTCGAAGGAACGAATGATGAGGTTGGCTAACTCATCCACCATCCGTCGATCCTTGACATAATTCTGATACGAAAGATCGATGATGCCGTTGGGGTTGGCGGAGTTCGTCTGGAGATCCATAGTGGTCGTTGCGTAGTAATATCCAATCACACGGCGATCCATGCGAATGGGTAACATGCGTAGACTGTCGAGGTATTTGATGTAACACCCTTTGATTTCGGAATAGGCACCCGGCTCAATCCCATCCTCGTCCACGGTGCTGAAGACGTTACGTGCCAGAGTCCCATGGGCATACTGTTGTACGGATTCCGAGAAGTGGGAGAGGGTTGGATCCTTCTTCGACTTGTGGAGTCCAGACTCCTGAATGTCTTTCAACAAGAGATCCTTGAGACCACTGGGACCGTACTCTGACAGTAACACGGAAGAACCGTTGTACACGTCGATGTTTTTCAGAATCGAACCGATTGCCTCTCGTGTGATGTGATCGCTGGAGACACTGTCTGCCTTCCCATTGGATTCCACAACGACGTCGTCCTTTGTGTTGACTCCTTCGATCGGGGAGACTGCCTCCAACAACACCTTGATGTTCTTCTCATTGTACAGGTTTTTCGGTTGGCTGTCAAAGGACTCCAGTAACCCAGGAGGACAGCTCTCCTGGAATTCTTTGTGTTCGTGCCAACCGATTCCCAGATCCTCTTCCGATCTTGGCTTTGTACGATTGACATGAGTGGCCTGCTTCATACTGATTGCTTCGAGTTCCGCGAAGAGCTTGGAGTACGGGACGATCTGCACATAGATCTCCCCGTTCATAAGGGCCTTCGGAACGATCGTATTCTTAATTGCCATCAACAGTTCATGACGTTTCTCCAGATCGTGCACCTGGTTGAGCAAGGCATCGTCATCGGATTCATGGTTTTCAAACGTCACCGTGCGAGACACTTCCCCGGTGGCCACACTGCACTCGATGATGGCATCTCGGATGATCTGAATCACATCGTGCATCTCTGGCATCTGGGTACAAATATTGTAGATATCCCGTCGCAACAACAGTTCATTCTGATTAATGGACTCGACGTTCACGTAGTCCGTTCGCAGATTGTTCAACACATTCTTGACAACGGCCTTGTCCTTTTTATTGTCCAGCTCCAGATCGCGCATCTTCTTGATGAATCCATCGCTGTCGAAGGCATCGGAGTTAAACGACCGCAATGCATCGTTCAACGTTTTGTTGAACTGCGTGGTGATCGAATCGATTTCATCTTCTTGGCTGTTGCCCACATCGGCAGAGATGCTCTGTTGTAGCTGATCGATAATCTCTTGTCGTTGATCTTCTCTCGGCATGACTGTTCTATCAACACCTTTCTACTGTGGGATTAGTAGCTTAAACTCCAGTACACAGAAAAAAGAATAAGTATGAGAAGCAGGAGGGATACCCTCCTGCTTCTATTTGTAATTGTCGCCGAATGCCAAACATGAGAAGTTGCTTGTACAATTACATCTGATCAATCAGTTGACTTTTTGCATCCTCGATGTCTTTGGTGAGTTTGGAAAGTTTCTTAAAGATAGCATCTTTCGTCGCAGCAGAGCTGGTCGGCGCGTCAGTGTTTCCATCGCTCATGGGTTCATCGGTAGGACCTTCCAATTCGGCAACCTTATCTTTCACAGCCTGGGTCACAAGATTATCATCGGGAGGAGTTTCCTCATCAGGCTTCTCTTCTGTATTCTTTTCATCTTCTTTATTATCATTGTTAGTGTCGGAATCGATGTTATCATCACCGATACTAATCGCCTCCATCATGGAGGAACCACGCAACAGATCCTTCAGCTCATCGATACGAACGGAGGTCCCATTGGCGCGGTCGACGAGCTCCCGTAACTTGTCGGAGAGTTCTATCTCATCGGTATCATCTTCAATCGGTTCGTTGCCAAACCCCGCATCCACGTGATGTTTATCACTGTCCACCACATCGCTGGCGTTGTCGGGAGGAACCGGCAAGGTATCCTTCATGGTGTTGGAACCGAGGTCAATCTCCGTGCTCAAAAGATCGTTGTCATTCTGGATAGGTTCTCCGGTCTGAGTACCAATAGGATCAGGAAGCTCAGCATTGCCCAGATCGTCATCCTCTTCCGGAGGAGCCGGTTCTTCCTCGGTATCGAGACTCGGTGTCTCGGGATCCTCTTCATCAGTGATCGGAGCATCTTCGAGGGGAGGTTCCTCGTCCTCCTCATCTTCCTCATCGTCCGGCTCATCGTCGTTGATCTTCTTATCGAGGATGTCAGAATCATCCAGCTCTTTGGATTCCTCTTCGTCGTCATCGTCATCGTCGTCACTCTCCAAGAAGACCGGTGTGACGGTGTGGTTCTCCTGGAGAAGGACTTCGTCTTCCACATGATGGAAGGTGACTTCTTCTGCGATGAGTTCAGCATTTTCAAGTTCCGATTCTTTTTCAAGAATCATGGCCTTAATATTCTTAAGCATCGTTTCATTCTCCTTTACTCGTGTATTTACGACAGAATTCCTGCAAGGATACACACTCTTTAAGTATAAGTCGGTCCACTCTGTCGCATTTTATACTACTATAAGAAGATAGACCAGAAATTAATCGATATGTTATGAATACCCCTCATTCGCATATCGAAAAAATATCCTTATAAAGGAGTTGAACCCGTATGTTTATCGATCCGAAGCCCATCCCTGTCAACGAAGACGAACTTCCTAAGACCGAAGAGTTCGAGAGTGAATTCAGCAACAACAAAGGAGATGATTGAGCATGGCGTATACCAACAGTAGTCTGGTGAGTTATACCTGCAAGAGTCCCAACCATTCCGGTACACGGAACCACACCATCGACACCATCAGTCCGCACTGCATGGCTGGGGAACTGAGTGTGGAGAGCTGTGGCAGTCTGTTTTCCCAACCTGGGAGAGAAGCCTCCTCCAACTACGGCATTGGAACCGATGGTCGTATCGCTCTCTATGTGGATGAGAAAAACCGTTCCTGGTGTACCTCCTCTTCTACCAATGACAACCGTGCCGTGACGATCGAGGTTGCCTCCAAATCCTATGATCCGTATGCCATCACTGATGCTGCCATGAAGTCCCTCATTGAACTCATGGCGGATATCTGCAAACGAAATGGGATCAAAAAGCTGGTGTGGTCCACCAACAAGAACGATCGGATCAACCACCGCAACGGTTGCAACGTGACTGTCCATCGCGACTATTCTTCCAAAGCCTGCCCTGGCGATTACATCTACAATCGGTTGGGCGATATCTGTGACAAGGTCAATGCGAAGCTTGGTGTATCCGGTTCGACAAGTTCTGGTCCTTCCACCTCCAACTCCACCTCGAGTTTCAAAGTGGGAGACATTGTGACCTTCAAGGGTACCACCCATTACAAGAGTGCCTCTGCCAGTTCCGGTTCCGCTTGCAAAGGGGGACAGGCCACCATTACCTCAATTGCCAAAGGAAAAGCACACCCATATCATCTGATCGCTGTGAAAGGCGGCGGTTCCACCGTCTACGGTTGGGTGAATGAGAAGGATATTTCCATGGGAAGCACAAGCTCTGGCAGTACTTCCAGTTCCTTCACTCCGTACAAGGTGCGCATCACTGCAGATGAGTTGAACATCCGTTCTGCTCCTTCTACGTCTGCCCTCACCACAGGATCTATCACCGATCACGGTATCTACACCATCGTTGGGGAATCCAATGGAACCGGTGCCTCCAAGTGGGGAAAGTTGAAATCGGGTGCCGGTTGGATTTCCCTCGATTATGCACAGAAGGTGTGATGTACTATGGCGGTACGTTTAGCATATGCGAGTCTCTCTGAGACCGGTGGCATCAACGGAGCCAAGGGTGACCAAAACGGTGCAGAGGTGAAGATCAACAATTGGTATCGCGATGCATGGACGCACATGTTTATTCATCCCGATCCATTGGTTCGAGAAAAACATGCCAAGGCGGCAGAAGCGGCTGCCAAGAATCCGAACATCGGTTATGGACAGTCGGACCGCAATTCTCTGTACCAAGAGGCATTGAAGGTCAACATGGATTTCTCCAAGATCACAACGCCCTGCAACTGTGACTGCAGTTCCTTTCAGAATGCCTGTGCCGTTGCTTCGGGTGCTCCCGGTGTGACGTATGGAGCCAATGGATGGACCGTCACCACCCTACGGAATACCGTACCCAGATTGGGGTACAAGACAGTCACCAACACCATGTATCTCAACAATGCGGAATACTGTGTCCGTGGAGCGATCATTATTACCTCCGGTCACGCTGTTTGTGCCATCGACAATGGATCGAAGTACCAGCAGACCTTGGCGAGTGTTGGTCTCTCCTCTTCGAGTGTCCCTGTCACACCAACCATACCGAGTTCCGGAGATACAATTGAAATTGGTGAGATTGTAAACTTCACTGGGACGAAACACTATCCGAGTGCATCTTCGGTCACAGGAAAGGTATGCAGTCCTGGAAAAGCGAAAGTATCTTCTCTCGCACAGGGGAAACCGCATCCATACCATTTGATCGCGGTGAAACCAGGTGACTCCACTGTCTTTGGTTGGGTGGATGCGGAAGACGTGGAACCCATTTTTGAACCATACGTTGTCCGGGTGACCATCGACGATCTGTATGTCCGAACCGGTCCCGGCACCAACTATCCCGATGCTGGCTTTTGTCCCGTTGGTGCCTTTACTATCGTGAAGGAATCCGAGGGACAAGGTGCCACTAAATGGGGAAAATTGAAATCCGGTATCGGATGGATCTCTCTGGATTACGTGCAAAAGACATAAAAAATACAGGGGAGGAATCATCCTCCCCTTCTCTTTTTGTCAATCCTCTAAGATGGTGATGCCATATTTCTCCGCCACCAGGTGTTCAATTTCGCATCCCCGTGCATTCTCCCAACCAGGAGCGAAATAGACAGCCGTGGCATGACTCATGGCCTTGATGGAACGGGCCAAATACGCAACACCGATCGATGCCCCACGTAGATTGCCGGGGTTGGGATCATCTCCAAAATAGGTGTTGATAATCTTTACATTTTCCTCTCCTGCCAGATTCTTAATCTTCGAAACAAAATGACGGTAATCGTGACGACACTCCTCATCCGTCTTACCACCCATGGGGAAGGAGATCATAATCTTTGCATTGTGAAAATCAAATTCCGATAGCTTCATGGAAAATCCTCCTTTTTGCATTTTCTTAGGTATATCGTTTTCGAAACTGAGTAAAAATAATGTGGGAGAATCAGTCTCCCACATTATTACTTTGCAGCATGGGTTACAAGACAAACCCATTGACTTCCAACATCAATGACGTGATTTCTTCTGCGGACACGGGAATCAATCCGTAGTCCTCAAATCGTTTATCGCCAATGATGGTAACTCCGTTCAACATGGGAAGAAATCGCAACGACTCGTATGACATGGGAACATAACCACCTCTCCTTGCTATTATGATGAATGTTCCAATGGCTGTTTGTTTACCGAGCGTGATTGCTTACGTAGATCTCTTCGTATGTCTCATCGATGAGGGAATTTTCCCCAGAGTTCGAGGCAGCTTGTGCCAATTCATCGGCACGGTTGTTAAATTGATTATCCGCGTGTCCTTGGACATGGGAGATGGTGAAGTTGATTCCCTCGTTCTTGAGTTCCCCTTGGATATTCAAGACCTGTTCCCAGAGATCCTTGTTCTTCACTGCACTCGGAGAACGATCGCGATAGCCGGAGGTCATCCAGTTATTGGATTGCCACTTCGACAACCAGTTTTGGTTGATCGCATTGGAGACGTATTCGGAGTCGGTGAAGATGTTGATCTGATTGGTCTGGATGGTGGATGCACGGACCTTGCTGAGCACATCCTTCAGCCCGGTGATGACAGCCAAGATCTCCATGCGATTGTTGGTGGAGAGACGATATGCCTGGGAGAATTCGATCTGTTGACTCTCTGGGGTACCGGTGTTGTTGGGATCGACCCAATACCGGATGATGTACGCCAATCCGGATGCACCAGGGTTCCGGAGACTGCTGCCGTCCGTGTATAGTTCAACTGGAAATAACATGACTTGTTCCTCCTATCGGAAAGTAAAATTACTTTAGAAGTATAGACGGAGATCCCTATTAATAGGCATCCTCTGCCAACGCCTTCTCGGCACGCTCGATGGTCTTCTTGAACTTCGGATCCCCATTGAGTTTGGTGATGCGTTGCAAGATCGCAGCTTCCAATTTCTTCGACTGCTTCTTCGTGGATTCGACAAAGCGGGAGTTCTGTTCTTCGACCGTCATGTTCATGCGGCGACGGAGATCCAACACGTTAAGCCCTGCGGCCTCCATCGTATTAAAGAACCGATCCAACTCATCATCGCCATATGTCCGATAACTGATCCCGGGAATATGTTGATTCAACAACGCATCGCGCATCTGGAGTTCATATGCATACGTATCGCTCTCACTGGCCCAAGAGCCCTGCATCTTGAGATCACCCCAGATGTTCTCTTCCTTCTGCGGTTCAAACATGCTCTTTGTCAACAGGCTGGAATAGCCATATCCAAATCCAAACCGATTCTCCCGGGTCGAAGGATTGTTCTGGATCTTGTTCAGCATGACGTGCAAATTGTGTCGGGCATACGCCTTGGCTCGTTTCCGCTTTGGTAACTTCTTCAGTTTCTTCGAAGACAGAGTCCGTTGGTCATATCCCTGCACGTCCTTTGCCGATGCCACATTGAGATACATGGGCGGTTCCCCTTCGTTCACATCTTCCTTCAATAGGAGTTCCACATCCTCCGGATCGAGCAACCGTTCCATCTTCTCCTCTTCCGTCTCCTCTTCCTCCTCGTCCTCGTCGTCATAGAAGGAACTGCTATACATCCTCTGTCGCCGTTTCTGTTCCTCACTCAGTAGATCGGTCGGATCCATCTCGGGATTGGAGATGTACTGAATGAGCATGTCGAGATTGTATTTGTTCATTCCCTTTAACCGGGGCATGATGATCGCGTTGTGATAAATGCGATCCTCTCCAATCAGTTGATAGAACTCCTCCGTGGTATAGAGATAATTATCCTTCTCCTCCAGGATTTTCCACGCCTTCATCACGATACGCATGGCCTTCACCCATTCATCCACTCGATTGTACAGTTTATGTAGTGTCGAGAGCTGTACTCGGATCTCTCGTAAGGAATCGATCTGATAGAGCTCCTCATCGCTGAGATGATACGTATCTTTCTCAGCATAATCATAGACGAGTACTTTCTTACAACTCTCTCGGATCTCTTCCATTTCCTTCTCTGTGTACTTATGTACCCGGCGTTTGTTGTATCGTTTGAAATGCAACTCTTCTTCCACATCCGGGGTGACTGGAGCCAACGGAATGGACGATGTCCCATCCGTTCCCTGCGCCTGTTGTTCCGCCTGTTCCATCTCTTCCGACGTCATGAATGTCTCACTGAGTGCATCGTTCGCATCGTATTGATTCAATCCGCCTGAAGGGACCTTATACGCACTCGTCAGTAAATCCTGGTCCGCTAACAAATCGTTGAACGCATTGAAAAGATCATCATAGTCCTTTGCCAATGTACATCAACCTCCTGTATCTATATCGTTATTCCTTCTCATAGATAGAATATATCATTTCAAAAATGAGAAAAAGAGAGTCGGGGAACGAATCCCCGACCCTTTCGTATATTATTTGATGGCCATGGAATTTGCAGTCTGGATGTACTGGTACAGGGTCCGGTAGTATTCGATGATAAAATCAACGGTGGAACCGTAGACGTTCTCCACAGCAACTGCGATCTCAGCAATCGCACCTTGCAAATTCACCGTCTCCTGCTTATCCTTCTCCTGTGCCTGTTGTGCATTGGCAGCGCCCTGGTTCTGTGTTGTCTTGTCCTCCGGTGTAGTAATCGTGGGAGCAGCATCCGACTTCTGGTTTCCTCCGGTCGTATTGTTCCCAGCGGTGGTACCAGTGTTGCTGATGAGACGTCGCTTCAACGCGTTGATCGCATCACGGAGACGTTTCCCATCGTCCTGCTGTGCTTTGGTGACCGACTCATTGCCCAAGATCACAGGAACCCAGAACCGGGTGAGATTGTCCTTGATTGCCTGTGCATTGAGTTCCTCGGTCGGATCGTCATCGGTCGCTTTCACATTGCCAATCGTGTTCGCATCGTAGAACAGAATGAGTTTCCGGTACAGTGCCTTGGCGTTTTGTTGCACCTGCTTGTCCTTGGACATGAACCAGTTGGCCACCGTCTCACTCGGATACAGAGATCGAATGAACTTCTCCTTGTTCTCGGTGGTCCGGAAAGTGTCCACGGTTGCCGCATTGAGTGCGGTGATGATCTTCTCGGTATTCCCGACATTTCGGAGAGACGTCTTATACTTCTTGACGGCCATTCGGGCATCTTGGGAGATGTTGATATTCTTCAATTCGTTCTGATGGTTTTTGACCCAATCAAAGGCGCTTCGTACCGATGCATTCCCAACGAATCGGACAAATCGATTGCCCCAAGCGATGATCTTGGCCAAGAAGTCGTTGATGGCTGCATTGATATCGATTGCTTCGGTGAAATAGGGATCGTTCTCCATACCCGGGAAGGTGGAGGCATACAGATCGTACGTCTCAAACAAAGTCATGATGTTGTCCACATCAATGGACAGAACATTCTCGGTGACCGGATCGAGATCGCGTGTCGTATCGGGAACGACCGTATCGATGTTGTTGTTCTTCTTAATGTCCTCTTCCATCCCCGGAACATCGATCTTGAGCTGAATCCCGATCTCCTTCTCCTTGGCTTCATTCAGGAAGTTGATGCGATCTTCAATCTCTCGTACCTTGTACAGGATTGCAATGGAGAAGTCCCGGTAGAACTCCGCCAACAGACGGGCACATTCGGCTGCTGTCACATAGGAAGTGGGATTGGTAGGATAGTGTGCATTTCCACTCATATGACAATTCCGCCACCCAATGAAGTATTCGGCGTTCGTCTTGATACTTTCCAAGAGCTTTCTGGCACACTCACTGACACAACAGCCGAGGTACTTCCATCCTTCTACGGTATCTTCTTTGGGCTTCGCCTCTTTGATGTCGGTGATCATATCCTGTCGCGGAGATACAGCGGTGGATAGCGCCTGGTCTGGGTTCAGCAACATATCCCGTACCTTCAGTCGTGTCCGGTAGGTTGCATCACTCTTGATCAGATCATCATCACCCAAAGAGTTATACCGAGTGAGGAACTCATACAGAGAATTCCCAGTTAAGGCATCCCGCACCGGACTCTGGCTGGCCAGCGAAACAGAACAGCCCAACTCGTCTTCCCACTTCCCAAGAATCGTTCGAAACTCTTCAAATCGATTCATGTCCCGAACCATGATCTCATCGGTGGTCTTCATGGTATCCATGTAGAAATCATGCATGGACTGGACGGACTCCTCATAGTTCGTCTGTGGGTTGAAGGTATACCCAGTATAGGGAGCAACGTACCGGCCGAGGATGTAGATCCGGCTGGCATAGGCCACCAGACTGTGTACGGTGTAATTGACAATCGCATGGAGTTTGGCAATGTAAAGACCGATGTTGTTCGGTCCAACATTCTTTCGATCCGCATCCTTGCTGATGTAGTCCACCGCAAGGTTGACTGCCTTATACAGATCGACACGATCCGTATAGTCATAGATGTCGATGTTCGAACGGAAATTGTCAAAGTAACGCTTTTCCGTAGCCTCGAGTTCTACCGGCTTTAACAGTTGGGCAATCCGCCCTTCATTCCCCGTAATACTGTCCACCAGATCGGCAACACTGTCACTTCCAATTTGGAATGCTTTGTGGACGGAATACCGATAGGCATCATCGATCGCATCGGTTGTCTGGATCTCAGGATTGCCGATGATAGAATCGACAAATTTCAGAATCCCAGTGTAATCATTCCCATCGATGACGAACTTGGAAATGTGCTGATAGGGGATACCTCTGGACGGGGAAAGGCTTGCCTTGGCGGAAGCGTTTTCAATGTTCTGGGCATAGTCAGACCAGAACCGAATGTAGCCGGTGCAAGCTGTGATGAAGTCACGTGTCGCAGTGGTAGACACATCGTCCAGTTTTATCTTGCTCTTAAAGATCTCGATTTTGAACACGTTGGCTGCCGTTGACAACTCCCTTGCCATATTGGAGAATTGATAGGGATCAATGGCACGCGTGTTGATGTATCGTTCAAACATATCACAACAGCTCCTTCGTATATAATAAAAAATATTATTTAATTGCTCACCCTATATACAGTTAGTATAAAAATTTTTGAAAATTCTCAACTGTATTAAAGAGGTGGTTGTCGCATGCGATTCTACAGATGTCGATTTTGTGGTTTTAAACTCCCCGTAGATCGGAGTAAGAAAGGAGAACATTCTCCCAAATACAAGATGGGTCTCCATTACGAGACGAAACATAAAGAGTTGTTGCCGGAACAGATGGATGGATTCCGATTCTTCTATTATACGGTAACAGGGAAAGAGCGTGGCTCCTGTGTCATCTGTCACAAGCCCACAGAGTTCAATCGGGTCACCATGAAGTACAGTCGGTTCTGCAAAGATCCGAAATGCAAAGAAACATACAAAAAGCAAGTGGATGAACGGATGATCCACAAATACGGAAAGGTCACCTTATTGGATTCTCCGGAGATCCAAAAGAAGATGTTGGCAGCTCGACGGATCTCCGGTGTCTATACGTGGAGTGATGGAAAGACAAAATTTCAATACACGGGCAGCTATGAACTCGACTTCTTAAAGCATTTGGATCTCGAGCTGCACTGGCCGATGGGAGATCTTGTCATGCCCTCTCCCCATCTCTTCACCTACACATATAACGATAAGGAACACTTCTATATCCCGGATGCCTTCCTTCCGAGCCGCAACATGCAGGTGGAAATCAAAGACGGAGGCGCTGCAAAAAACATCGGTGCAGAGACACGGGAGAAGGAACGATTGAAAGATGAGCTTATGAAATCCTGTTCCAATCTATACAACTACATCAAGATCGAAGCAAAGGACTATACAAAATTTGACGAAATCATTGCAAAAGGAGATACCTGATCATGGCAATTGTATACAACCCTGAGAAATTTCATGTGGATTTTTCCAGTCATACCAATCTGAGCAAGAGTGAAAAGGAAGACCTGCAGAAGATCCAAGAGACGTACCGCCCGATGGAACGCGTGGAGTATCTGACGCAGTACAGAATCGAAGGAAAACTTACAGACGATGAGTTCGAACAACTGACCGGTGTACCCTACAATTTCGAATAAAAAAGAAAGGGTGGAATCAACCACCCTTCCTAATTTTTACTCATCGATTTCCTCAAACAAATATTCATCTCCGCTGACACGATCACCAAGCTTCTTCATCTTGGTGCCAGTGCGAGAGATGAATCTTGCGAGTCTGATAATGGTATCTTGAATCAGAGTGGATGAACCGATCATCTCCAAAATACTGATGGTGTACAGAACAGCAGCGATGAAAGCACAGATGACGTTGAAAGTGGTATACTTCTTTTCAGTAAACATAATTGATTCCTCCTAGAATTTGTAATTTGTTTATGGATTACCAAACACGAGATTTATCAAGCTTTTCATACCCAGCCGGATACTTGGGAGTATTCCAGATTCCCACAACATTTCCATTTTCATCAAGGCCAAGTCTATCAGGTAAACGTTCTGCTTCCCATGATGTCCCTAGCTCGTCAGGCAAATCGTTAATGCTGTCAAATACGTCAAAATAGTTATACATAACTTTATCCTCCTATATACTTTCCTTCTTTTTACTTTTCGATGTACGTGGTGCCAACTTCATTTCCAAGATACCGCTTCCCTTCCATACGGGGTTTCCGGATGTAATGGGAGCTCCGTTCCATATCGGGATTGGAAATACGAGAAATGGTGAGCTCTTCTCCCTTGACCTTGGCAGAGGGATGATCGATTTCCCCAATCCAGGAGTTCTGTCGCAGCATCGATTGGATGTAATCGTCATGCTGGATGCAGTCCCAGATGTTCGCCTGATCGTAAGAACGATGGTTCCGGTTCATCTTCGTCTTCTTGGTGACGAACTTGGTAATCTGTTCGTAGACGTTGGTTACACCCAACATGTCGAGAATGGAGATGGTATAGATCACGGCACCGACCATCGCACAAATAACCTGGAATGCTGTGTATAGCTTTTTCATTGTTTTTTCTCCTTTTAATTATCCATGGATTCTAATAACGCATCGAGCTCTCTACTGACGGAATCGATTTCATCGTCGATGTCATTGCGCTCAACTACGTTTGTTTCACTAAGGGGCTCCATATCATCATGAAGTTCCTCGTTTGTTTTGCTAAGGGATTCCAAGGCTTCATGGAGTTCCTCATGGCGTGCATGGATCGACGCGAACACTTTTTGTTTGGTAGCTTGCAGGGCTTCGTACTCTTCGGTGACTTTGGCATTAAGTTTATTTAATTCCGTAAAAGTCATTGTGTTTCCTCCTTATTTGTTGAGAACTTCACAGCTGTTCAGAATGGAATTCACGATGGCGTCTCCGAATCCACACTTGCGTAATTCGGATTCAACCCACTTTCTTTTCTCTTCCATGGTAGCTTCGACACGCCGTTCGCGCTTTTCCATCTCGACTTTCTCATCGAAACGGTCTTCTCCACGGTGGATGGCTTCGGCTCTTTGGTGTAATTCATGCAGGTTCATAACTCAGTGCTCCTTTGATAAAGATTTTTATTTGTGTAAGAGATATTCTTTCTCTTATCTCTACATGGATAATATATGATCAAATTCGGAGAAGATACGATAACGATGGTTTTACAGCAAAAAAGAAACGACAGGAGGGATGAACCCTCCCATCGTTTTTTTTTGCTTAGGAATTGAGCCAGTCGTGTAACATGCGCTTCGTCTTGTTCCGGAGCGTCTGATCGGTAAGAGGCTGAACGATCGTGTTCGCGCCTTCCGTCAGAACAACGGAGTTCCCCGTGGCAGTCACACCGAGAATGTCATCCTCAGTCAGCCCAAAGGATTCACAGAGCCAGTTGGTTTCTTTGGAAGAGGCAGCTGCCATCTTGGCCAGTTGCGGCAAAAAGATCACGGTGGAGCCAGTCATCTCTTCCACATCGTTGGATACAGATTCCAGGATCGGTTGTTTGATTCGAGCTTGTGCTTCTGCATGAGAGGGATACAGTACCCAGTCGTATGTCACAAGCTTCCGCACATTGACGACCGGCTTCCCATTCACATTCTGCAACGCACCAAGGACACGAGCAGAGAAGCAGGGAATGATCTTGCCATCCACAATCTTGATGGCCATGTTCATACCGGCATCGTTGCTGGAGTCTGTCTGGATGGTTCCCAGCAACAGATTCCCTTCCATACGGGGTTTCCGGATGTAATGGGAGCTCCGTTCCATATCGGGATTGGAAATACGAGAAATGGTGAGCTCTTCTCCCTTGACCTTGGCAGAGGGATGATCGATTTCCCCAATCCAGGAGTTCTGTCGCAGCATCGATTGGATGTAATCGTCATGCTGGATGCAGTCCCAGATGTTCGCCTGATCGTAAGAACGATGGTTCCGGTTCATCACGCCGAAGGAGTGCAACACCGCATCGAAGATCAGGTAGAACCGATTGCCGAGATCGTGCATCTCGTATCCAAAATTGTCTTTGTAATCATCCGTGAACGAAGTCTGTTCCCGGATATAACACAATGTATCGAGTTCCGTATTCGGCATGTCAGATCACCTTCTTGGATTCATATCGTTCTTATTACTGCGTTTGTACGTCTGCTCCATGGCTTTCCGGAATGCTTCCTCTTCATCTGCATCGATCATCGGATCCTTGTCGATCTTGTGACCAAAGAGGTAGTCCTGATCTTCATCCAGTACGCCATAATCATCATTCATGTGAGTATGAGGATCAGTAGCAAAGAGATTGCTGGACTCATTAACAGCAGAGGAATTCTCTTCCTTAAGCCGTTCATAATCATCGCTGTCCATGGTGAATCGGAAACCACTACCAAAATACTTATGCTTTTTATACTTCTTCGAAGATCTTGCAACACCAACGAGTTTTTCTATATCCTCTATGATCTTAGCCTTATCAGCTTCCCAGGCACTAGAGACAAAAACTAGTGGCTCTGTACTATATGAATCTGCGATAGTACTCACTTGGTAGCGCTGATTATTTTGATTGGTTGCAAGAATAAAATACCAAGGGCTGGCCGTTTCAGGATTCTTTGGATCTTCATATACGCGAAAATTAAACTTAAGCTTTTTCATGCCTTTGCAATACTTGCTAAAGGTCTCCCATGCCTTAATTTGAAGCTCATCTGTAACTTTACCAGATCTGCCCTCCATCAGATACTCAAAGTCATCGACAGATTCCAATACCATATCATCATCATTGGACTTCGGAGCATTCTGGATAACTTCGCGATCCTTTTCCAGAGAAGCCGCTGCATCACGGGACTGCTCGTTGAGCTCGGCCCGGATCTTGGCAGCCTTCTTCTCATATGCCTTCACATAGGCCGACTGCCGTTTGATTAACCGTTCCTTCTCCTCTTTGGAGAGATCGGTCCGGCGGTTCAACTGATCGATGTTCATCTTGAGGAAGGCACACTGCTGCTCCAGGTTGGCGATGTGGTCGGCCTTCTTCTTGTAGTGGAGATAGATCACGCCACGGATCATCGGAAGAATACCGAACATGGTCCGCTTCATCGTACGGATCATCATCTTTCCAGCGCCCATGATACGCCCAATATTGTTGGTGATCGCATCGAACAGATCCAGTGCATCCCCGACAACCGACTCGATTGTGTATTCCCCTTCGTAGGACTCTGCAACAGGTTTCCCAGAGTCACGACGGGCGACGGTGGCAGCCTCTACCAGCTTGCTCAGATACAACTTATGATCTTTCTCACTGAGCTGTTTGGCCATCTTGGACGTCATCTTCGCAATGGTATCGCGTTTGTCGATCGCCTTCTTGACAATCTTAAAGCCCGTGTCCTGCTGAGCAAACTCCACACAGTTGTTCATGGTGTACACCAGACCGGTCACCAGCATGTAGACGGCTGACTCATACTCGAGTTCCACCAACCGCACATTCTTGTCGTAACCGGAACGATACTCGGTCCCATACGAGGTGACCGCATCATAGATTTTCTTCAGGTCTCCCACGATGGGTTCCTTCACGTACTGCTGAAGAAACTTCAACATGTAGTCGATGTTCTCGTGTTCCTCGAACTCCCGCAGAAACCCTTTGGACTTCGTGATACGTGCATCGTTGACCTTGGGGCTCTTAGAGAGTTTCTCGATCGACCCAATAAACTTCTTCAGATACTTCACACTGGCATCGTCATCTTTTTCCACGTGTTCGGCTGCTTCCACATAGGCCCGTGCCAAACGGTTGGAGGTGCCAGCAAGAATCGTCATATAATCATCGCAAAAATCGTAAAGCTGACTCATTTGTAACCATCCCTCCTTTTCTTATCGATTGACAAGCCGATTGAGTTCATTCATCAGCTTGCTGTTGTCTGTCTTGGTGACTTCCGCGTCGATGGAGGCAATCGACTGCACATCCCAGTCGTCATCGCGATCCGGGAACAGAACCCGGAAACTCCCGGCGGTAGAGTCGAGAATGCCCACACAGATCAGGAAGAGAGACCGAGCCAGTTTCTTGGCATTGACGGCAGAGGAGAGATCGATCCCGGTCTTGTTGGTCATGTTGATGACATCCTGATGGGTCAACACCAACGTCCCATTGGGAATGTTGGCATCGCTTGTCTTCAACAGACGCATGCCCCCATGACGTTTCTGGGAGTCACTCAACCGTTTCAGGGTATTCAACCACCGCTTGTTGTAGTTGATGTGATTGGATGCATCGCGCTTCAGACCCGGGATGTTGAAGAGATAATTCATGAAACTGATCTCACCGGTCTTGTACCGGACCTTCTGCAGAGACTTCTCGTTGCCCATGATGAGTTCCCGGAGCTCATTGGAGAGGTCGTTGGGGTCGATGGGATGCAGGACAGACTTTACACCGATCAAGAACTTCACATCGTACCCGGGATTTCCCTTGCTGTCCTTCACGTGGAACGATGCCTGGATCGTCCAAGGAACCATGGAATTGATACGCTTCACATCACCATCACGCAACAGAACCGGTGCATCCACAGCACGATCGTAGCCGTTGTCCACACGATTGGAGATGGTGGATCGTGTCTTCCGAAGCTGACCATCCACCAGCTTATAGCGGTTATACATATCCTCCTTACCGGAGTTTACAATCTTCTCAATCCGTTTCATCGCGGGAGAATCATCGTCGAGCTCACCGAGGCCTCCGCCCTTGCCGGCCCGGGCATTCTTGTACTTATCATACAATTTCTTGTCTTTCTTAAACTGATCGATGACGCGCTCGATATCCTCGTTCTTGGCATTCGCAGGAAGATTCCCGTATTGCCGCGCCAGGTTCTTGAGTTCACTGTCGCTCAGATTCTGATCCTCCACTGTCTTGGTGATGGAACCAGCTTCCATCAGATAGGTGAAACCAGACAGGGGATCGTTGACACACCGTGCCGACTCCTGGATCAGTTGCTCTTCGGACTTCGGTACCCACGCACACTCCAACACGACCCCAGGGAGAACTTCCTTCTGGTAGAAGATGGATTCCTGCAGCATGGCATCCATGTCATCGATGGGACGGTAATACTCATTGACAACTGCTTTGGCCGCTTCGGTAATGTTGGTGTGGAAGGACTTCATAAAGAGAAGGTTATTGGCCTCATCCTCGTTGATCACGGGATGCATGGCCAACGCGCTTTGAACAAAACTGGCATACACACGATCGAACAAACGGGCAATTACGTTTGCCGGATTCACCGGAATCGTTTGCGAGATATACACAGGGAACTGCATAATGGAGTTCCGAGAACGGGCGATGATGGACCGGTTGTCCACCCGTCGGTCCGCCATTCGACGTGCAATGTCTCCCATGGTATCGGCAGTTCTTCCCAAGTACTGATCGTTGAGAACTCTTCCCTTTGCCAGAGTTCGTTCGACATCCTTTTCCCGAGTCGGATTATCATCGATGTCATAGGCAGCATCAATGTCGTTCAACATTTTCCGCACGGGATTAAGATCTTTTGTATCTTGAATCGTATCGGTAACCTTTGGCATGGTAGAAATGTCACTCCTTTTCATGGATTTTCGCTGGCTTACTATATACTAGTATTAAGCTTCTGTTTGGGTACAAAAAAGAAATGAGGGCCCGAGAACCCTCATTCTTTTCTGTCATTGGGAGCCATATTCGGCATCCCATGCATCTCCCAATAGTTTCGTCAAGTCCTTCCGATCCGATTTCTTGACCGTGTATCCGAGGAGCTTCAACTCTCGTTTCTTCTCCTCATCGCTCAGGACCTCCAAGAGATGATCGCGTCCAGCCTTCGTTCGTTTCTGGGACTCCAATCCTTCCCGAACGGCCGCTCGTCCAATGCGCACACTCTTATCGTGGATCTCATCCCAATCAAGATACAGGGGACCGATCTGTCCATCTGTAAACAACTTGTTCAAATCAATGACTTCAATCTCGGTCTTGTCATGAACATATTCGAACAAGATGTCGAGAATCATGTTCTCATCCTTGTCACACACAAACACGATGTCTTGGTGTGCCTTGAGTGGGGCAATGAAATACCGCCACAGGAACGTGTCCATCTCACTCAGATCCTCCCCTGTGTCGACATATCGATCGATGGGACTCAACGTGAAGTCATCGAGGAACTGCCGATACCCTCGTTGAAAGGATTCCAGGTTCTGGTTGGTATACCAATCGTTCAGAAGACCATAGGGTGGATAGACCTGCCCACACTTGGTGACGTGGTCCGATCGATTCCCATTCATGATCTTGGAGGAGAGAATCACATAATACATGTGCATCAATTCATCGTACGTGAAGTGATCGATCATATGTAACAGGAAGTGATCATAGTCAATTCGATACAACATAACTCTATTCCTCTTGGAAATACATAAAGGTACAGACTGGGGAAAGTCCTCCCCAGTCCTGCCTTTATCTTTTTTATTGACGGAACGAGAAGGTGGAATAGCTGTCGAAGGAAGCCATCACATTGTTCTTGTCGGGATTGTTCTCCACGGTCTCCCGCTTCATCATATTCTTGACGATATTCCGGGATACCTTCCGGAACCGAGGCAACAGACGACGGAGTTCCAGGAACATCTTGGTGTCTTCCTTGTCACCACCAAGCTTCACACCCCAGAACTGAATCTGGTTGATGGTCTCCAACATATCCAGCACCTGCTTATCATAGGCACTGGTGTGATTCTTCAGTTCCCCGGCGGTACAGGGCATCGGACGCACTGGGAAGGTGGCACCACAGATCGTGCAACGCCACTTGTCATGATCGTTGGGGTCGGTGATCACGGTCGGGATCTCACGTCCTTTCCGATAGATCCAATGCACACAAGTCATGCGCAGACGACGAATTTGCTTTTTCTTGTGCTTCTTCTTGAATTGATACCGCCCATCGCGCTTCTTGACCATGTCGCTGATGGACTCCATGAGCCTCCGGGTTTCTTTCTCCACGAGTTTTGATTTCTTAGCCATGATTGCGTATGTCCTCCTTGCTGGGGTAATGCTTATTGCAGATACAGTTCATTGCTGGAATTTGATTCGATCAGATCATGGACAACGGCCTTGATGGTTTCATACGGGCTGTTGCTGTTCGCATGGTCAGTGAACTTGATGATACGTTTGGTATCGTTCTTGTATTCCTCGGCGCTCTTCCGGCGTTCGATGTAGTTCTTCAAAATCACACGCAGTTTCTTTTTCTTCAATCCGTTCAAATACATGAGCGTCCGATCGATCAGACCATCGTACAGCTCTTTCTGGGTCTCCGTATATTTGGCAACCTTGTTGGATGCCCGTTGCATGATAAACTCCGAGAAGAATCCCTGCAGGAACTCATCCTTGTTCAACCGATCTTTCTTATCGATCTTATAGACCGCCATCAGGATTTGATCGGGGTTCACTTCCTGTACTTCCGCAATGTTAAACATGGTCTCGATCAACCGGCGATACCATGTACGACCACGCTGTTTCTTAAACAGTTTACCGGTGGGGATCACCGTGGCCAACTGATATGCCATGGGTTCCGGCAGACCAAACTTCTGATACCGTTTCGTCTCCTTCTTCAGGATCTTTTCACAGAACTCAATCAAGGCGTCCTTGTTCAACGTCTCTGCAATCGCCTTGTCCTCTTCGCTCATATCCTCACGACTGTAATACAGAATCGTGTTCATGATCATGTTCGGCAGGAAGATCATGTTCGGATATGCTTCCTTATCCTTCCGATAGTACTTCGCAACCTTCTTCATCACGGCAGCGTTCTTGATGATGTTCTCCACGCCTTCCCGGACCTTGTCGATGTTCTTGGCATCGGGGTGCTCGGCCATGATCTTGACCGCCTTGTTCAACCCCTTGACCGCGCACCGACAATACTCGGCATGCAGCTTCTTCATCTGCCGTTTCCGTTCCTTCTTGGACATGCCCTTGCCCTTGATTCGGATCCCATGTTTCTTGGCAAACTTCTTGTAGGAGTACCGAAGTTCTTTCACAGAATCAGGAATCTCGAGTTTCTTCTTCTTGATTTTTGCCATGGTACAAGAATACCTCCCTAACTGTATTTTTACATATCCATGTTATATTGCTTCTCTATAATTATGAAATGCAATTGCGGTGGGAGCATGGATATGCAAGAGGATGAGAATGTAATTATCGATCTGAGGAATCGAGATACTGGAAGATCAGACGCAAGAGGTCTAAGGCAATTTGACGCCGGGCTGGAGATTGATCTCGCACGATGTTGACATACGTCGCAATGTCATCACCCCATTCGTCATCAGACACCAATGAATCGAGTGTCGTTCGAAAGAGCTGGGCAATCTCCAACAGGAGGCCAACCGACGGATTCCGTTCACCCCGTTCGATGGCACCCATGTGCGTGGGACTGATTCCCAGTTTCGTTGCCAGTTCTCGTTGCGTCCATCCCAACTTAGTTCGTCGATCCCGGATGTGCATGCCTAACTGTTCTTCGATCCGCATTGCATTCTCACCTCTATACTAGTAGAATATATCATTGTGAAATCACGCATAATATTCCCGGAAGGAATCCTTCTCTCCATAGCACCACACGTACTCCGCTGTGTACAGTCCGTTCTTCGTACAGATCTTGTAGGCACAGGGATGGTCTTTCCGATAGATCCCATGCTGATCGTGTAGAATGGAACACCGACAGAATTGTTTGGGTGATTCCAACGTGTCGTTCAAGGTTCGAGAACGCACGATCGGTTGTTCGTAATTGGGAAGCTGGTAGGCTTCCTTCACAGACACTAAGGAGTACTTGTACTTTCGCATTCCATTGTGTCCCATTCGATATTTCTCTGGATCGAAACAGACAATCGGTTCATCACCTGTCACGAGGATCCCTTGCACGGGATCGTCCCGGTATTGCAACGCATACCAGGGAGAAGGGGAATCCTCCTCTTCGAGATTGATACGTTGGATGCACTCAAGGTCGGTCCACCCAAACCCATTTTGAATCTTGACGTTCTGGAATGCGATCTCAATCCCATGGTCGATGTTGTGCAGAGAGCCTGCATAGAGCACCATAATGTTCTTGACTGCATCGCTCAGATAGCTCCCGGTGTCACAGTCCAGCACATGTAAAATCGTATCACCGCTGATCATGTTTACCTTCCTCTCTTTCGCATGTCTTGTAGTGTGAGAATGGGAATTCCCAGTGCTTGTGCCTTTCCGACCTTGGAGGATTCGTATCCCTCGTGTGGGATGATGAGGAACTTCGCCTTGTTGGACCAGGAGTCCGAAGCCTCATATCCCTGTTCCTCCAACAGACGGACATCCTCGTCGGTGGGTCGACAACCGGTGAATACAACGCGTTCTCGAGTTGTCTTCGCCCCATACGTGGAGACAATCGTGAGTTCCTCCAAGAGTTTCTGTAGTTCCTTCTTGTTCTCCGGTTCCTTCAGATAGTTTGCCAAGAGCCGAGCCTTTCCCTCTCCGATTCCCCGGATGGAGACAAGCCGTTGGACCAATCGTTCGGGGCTTCTGAATTTTGCCAACTCCAGTATCTCGGTATAGGGAACCTCTTGGAAGATCGTTTGAAACGTCTTGACGGACAGCCCTTCGATGCCCAGTGCCCCAAAGAAATCGTAATCCTTCAATCGTCGTTTTGCCTCGATCTCGGCAATGATCTTTTTCGTCTTGAGTGCTCCAAACCCGTCCAGTGTCTGAATCAGGTCTTTCTTTTTCCGCAACTTATACAAACTACGGATTCCTTTGGGGAGACACCCATGAACCCATAATGTATCCAAGGTCGAATAGCCAATGTTCTGAATGCGCAACGTGTCACAATAGTTCAAGACACGTCCCAATACCCGCGAGATACACTTCGGATTCGGACACTGTACCTCCACCTGTGAGAGATCAAGTTCGGTTCCACAGGACGGACAGTGATGTACAAATTCAATCTTTCGTCCATATGGAACCCGTCTGCACTTCTCATCGAGTGTGACATAGGGAATGATGTCATACAACACCTTGACCTCATCTCCATAATGCAAATCGAGTTCGTCAAATCGCTCCTTATTCGACAAGGTGATGTGGTTGATCGTGTTCCCTTTGAGAATGATATCGTTGATCACCAAAACCGGGGTGACACGACCGAACTCCGACACATAAAACTCGACGCCCTTGACCTTAGAATACCCGGACTCCTCTGTGAACTTATACGCAACCTCGAAGTTGTTGATATCGTTTTCCCGTCCTAAGATCCGTTGGATATCTGGATCTAGAATCGTGATGACAGCACCATCGGTTCGGAACCGCATGTTGTTGTGTTTCACATACCGATTCTCATTGCCAAACTTTCGGATCAGCTCCCGATCTTTCAGTTTACACCGCAAGGTCGGAAATTGCTCCATGAGCATGGGATGGATGCGCTCCACCGGTTCTCCAGGATGGATGATGCGCAACGGAACGGGATACAGATAGTCAACCTTGTAGTCGGGTTCACTCGCATTGATGGTCGCCGTGACGATCTGTCGACTGTTCTTATAGTGCGTATCGAGCAACATCGTGTTGATGCGATCTTTGTTTTCCTCGGTCATCATGACTTCAAACTTGATGCCACAGTTGCGACTCTCTTTGAAGACGTCGGTGAAGGGACGCATGATGTGTGTGACATCGGATGCCATGTTGTTGGAGGTATCCCCTCGGGTAATCCACGTGGCCACACCATCCTTGACCTCCAGGATACAGGACACACCATCGAACTTGGGCTGTACCAGAACCTCCTGTTCATCGAGATGGATGGTGAGCCCTGTCTTCGCTTTGTACAATGCTTCCATCTTCTCCACCCATTCATCGAGATACTTCCGATTCTTGTTGACCCGCTGGTCCTCCTTGGACAGACAATACACCTTTGCCAAGGTTCCTCGCAACGTCGTATACGTATGTGCCACCTTGATGTCATCGTTGATCTCCACCGCACCGGTAAGTCGTGGAATGCCCATGGACACCAGCATCTCCTGCATGTTGTCATAGGCATGATCGGTAATGGGGGATCCAACCGAACTATTCTCCAAGATCTGAAGAATGCCCACGATGGCGGTGAGTTCCGACAGTTGCGCATCCGACAACGGATGTTTGGCAATGTCTTGGATGTTGGCATAATACTGAATCTTCCTTCGTTTCTCCGGTTCCATCAGTGCTTGTCGTGCTGCCTGTGGATCCAATGCATGCAGGGTTAAATCCTGCAGAATCTTTTCAAATGTCATCGACGTTCCTCCTCTCTTTCGTAGAATATATGATTTCCCTCATGAGAAAAGAAGATGGAGGAACGAATCCTCCATCTCTTCTACTTACACCAACTTTACTTTCACAACATTCATCGTATTGTTTTCAATCGCTTTCTTGACGACCTTCGTGGGTCTCGTCGCCATGGTTCCCTCTTTCAACGAACTGATCGCAATGGTCTCCTTCGTACCGTCTCCATAGAACACCTGGAGTTTGTCGAACTTGTTGCATCCCACAACCGCCAACAACCGATCCCGTTCGTTCAGGGAGATCAGATTGATCATCTTGTCGTGTTTGGAATCCCGGGTTGGCAAATATTCGATGTTGTTCAAACGCATCTTTGCTTTGAGGGTGACATACAACAGATATTGATTTTCCTCCGGGGAGATGGCATAACAGCCTACAATCTCATCGTCGGGAATCAGTTTAAACGCGTTGCCACCCTTCGCATTCGGAGATGTGATCTTGATGGAGTTCGGATCCAACCGCTGTCCCATTCCATGACGAGTGAAGACCAACAGGTCCTTGGTAGACTTCGTGTTCAACACAATACCACGCACCAAGGAATCACTCTTGTCAATGGAGATCACAGGCCGTTTGGACGGACCGATCTCCGAGATACGCATCCGCTTGCATACACCCGACTTGGAGATCAGTACTACGCACTTATCCTCATCGAAGTTACACGGTAACATCGCAATGATGTGTCCCGGCAACGGTTTCTTCATGTACCGATTGACAGGTACTTCGGTATCCACAGGGATTTCGTTGACACGGACAAACGAGTGATTGCCAAGATGGTCAATCAGAATGAAGGAGGAATCGTTGTCAACCTTCACGGCGAATCCATTCGAATCGGTGGGAATCGGTTCCTGTTCCGCATTCGCCGCCAAGTTCCGTTTGATCGTCCCTTCGGAAGAGAGTTGCAGAATACAAGACCCTTCGACCTCGGAAGAGACATCGATCTTGTACGGAACCACGTTGGAATTTCGCGGCTTCCCGAATCGTTTCAACCCATCTTGGAGTTCCGCAATGATCAGTTTGTCGATGCCGCCCTTCTCATCGAGGATCTCCTCAATCTCTTTCAACTGTACTTCCAGCTCTTCCCGTTTCTTCAGACAGGCGTTGTAACTATCGATGGACAATTCCAACATACGCATGTCGGACAAGGCACGAGCTTGCAGCGAATCCATCTTGATTTCGGTATGGTGATATCGTTCAATGAGTCGCTCTTCGATCTCCTTGCGGTTGTGGGAGTTCCGGAAGATCTTCACCGTCTCATCGAGATTCTTCGGTTGCAAGACAAAGATCTTTACCTCGTTCGTCCGATACTCGGCGATCAGACGAATCTGTTTGTTACTCACGACAACTCGTTTCTGATCGCGTCTCCAATTGATCCACTCCAACAACAATTTCTTGACCGAATAATCGATCGTTTCCATATCGTTATTCACCGTGATGTTGACCGGATAAGACCGCTCTAACCCAGGGATTACCTTTACGAGCTTTCGCATAAACTTATACGGATTCACATCATCTCGAATCACCAACTGGAGATCCACCGATTTGCCACTGAGATCATTCATCGTGATGAGTTCTGCCAATCCATTCTTCTCCTTGAGATCAGCAATCTTTTCCCGGATGGAATTCACTGTGACTTGATCCGGAACGGATGTAATGGTGATGGTGTTGGTCGATGCATCAATCTCATACGTAGCCCGTTGCATATACGAACCATACCCACGTTCACACAACGATGCGAAATCGGTTTGAATGATGTCAGCCCCCGTTGGAGAATCCGGGATGAGAACGATCTTGGCTCGCGGATCACGCATCAGTCGAATACAAGATTCCACGACTTCTCGGAAATTATAACTTGGCACGTTGGAGCTCATTCCATAGCCAATCCCGAGACAGCCATTCAACAGAACATTTGGGTATTTTGCCGGGAGATAATCTGGCATCTTGGTCTCCTCATCGTATGCCAGCGTCGTATCGACAACACTATCCTTCCAGTCCTCGAAGAAGCATGCATAGGCATACTCTGACAAACGTGCTTTGATATAACGAGAGGCACCTGCCGGATCCCCAGAGATGGAATTACCGGACACCATGATAGTTCCATTATATCTAGTGATTAGAGTGTGATAGGTGGGAACCTCTGCACAATAAATCTTTCCATGATAATAATCATTAACGAAATCTTTCTTCGGATGAACTTCAACAATCTTAGGTTTATTATCAACAATGCTCATCATATAGGTCTTATCGAGATTCCTGATTGACAACATCTCTGCAAAATAAAATTCATTTCCATCATCACTAATCAACATCCGATGATTCGGAGTAACATTGAATGTCAATTCAGAATCCTCACTCGTGACAAGACTACTCATATGATCATATTCAAAGAGTTGGATTGGCTTTTCATATGTAATCTCATTATTGTAATCACCATTAGGAGCAATTGTTGCCAATTCATCATCCATCCTCAAATCTTTAAAATACTTCCATCCATCTTTGGTAAGTACTTCCGTTGTGGCATCGTGACAACCAAAGTTGCCCTGTCCTTCAATCAGAGGAATATTGTTATGCCAGGTCTGTGCAATGTTGACAATGGCATCTTCTATGGCGACCGGAGAATTACTGACAACGACATACCCATCATTCCCACAATGTACCACTCCGTTGTGACAGGGATCCGCTGTAAAATCGTACACAGGAATCTCCGAATGGAAAAGTACGCCATGAATGGATTCCACGGTGATGCAATTTTTCTCCGGATACATCACATCCCCGACTTCCAACTTCTCTGCTTCCACCATCGTCGGTTTGTTGTCTCGGATAACGAGCAACCGATGATCATGGGTACACTGAATACTGCCACCGGTGTTGAACGTGACCTTGGTCAAAGACGATACATACTTTGTGATTCGAACATCGTGCATGTCACTTGTGACTACAGTACCATCCTCACAACAGGAGAAGATCTTAAATACTTTCTGATCGGATTCATACAACTCTTTGATAGATTTCCGCGTTCCATCGGTCAATAAGAATTCCGTATCGCCATGCAGGCAATGTGGATGCACTTTGCCGAATACGTCGCCGGAGATCGTCGCCAACTTATGGAACGTCCGACCTCCGTCTTTATCAAACATCACAAAGAGGGCTCTTCGTTGTACCGGTTTCAACCCATCGATTAAACTGGGACTGATTCGTTGAATGTTGGTATTGGCCCCTTTGATCTTATCGTACTCCATACACAACTCACCGATCTCCCGGTCGATGAATTTTTCGTTGAACTTCATGCACTTGCTCCATCCTTTCTTTTCATTTTTTCATGCAGCAGCGTCTGCATTCTATCGCTACTATATTGTATGTAGGAAGAAAAGATGTCATACAATTCTTCCTGCGAGTATCTACTCACGGGTGTTTCTCACTATAAATGACATCCTTTCTCTATAAGAAGAATATACCATTTCAAAAATGAGAAATTATAAGATTCCATTGCAGTATGACCAATAGTATATAACAAAGAGATCAAAAAATTGTCATCATTCCGGAAGGGGGATTTTTATGCGTTCATCCAATCATCACATCAATCCAGACTTCTCTCGGTTCCAATTGGATCTGTTACAATCCGAAAACAATCGTCCGATGCGACAAGTCTTTATCACAGCAATCGAATATGACACCATGGTGGAACACGATCCCATGACGGTCTATGTTGTATTGCAAAAGTATGGAAATATCGAACTCTATTGTGGAGATGTTCCCATGGTCAACGCCATCGATAAAGCGTGCACGTACACCTTGGGATTTCATCCGGAGAGCCAATCGTACATCCTCTATCGTGTCATTGACAATCGGGTGATTGAAATTGCCGAGTACAAGGATGTCAACATCGCACTCAATGCATTGCAGGTGTACAACATCGCTAACAGTTCTGAGCGCCAAGAGATCGATATCTACTACAACCTGTTGGGCTTCATTGAAGGAAGCTGTACAGTAAATGAACTTGTCCTTGGGATTCTCGGATCCCTGGACAACGTCTACGACCCCAGCTTCCAAGATGCCATCGATGCTGTCCAGATTCTGGTAAACAACATCGTCGCATTCAAACCACAGAACATGCGCTATGACAACAAGGAGATCACACGGCTCTTGTTGGATGCCATCGAGTACGATCACCGGTTCCAGACGAAACCACTCTTCTGTGCGTATAAAGACATCTTGAATCTACTTGTCAAATACAACTGGTTCGAGAAGCAAAAGAAGGAATTACAACAGAAGGAGTTTCCCTCATTCCAAGAGGAGACGAAAGAGATCTTATCCATCTATCAGACTGCCATGCGGAAACCCCACTAAATCGTATCTTCTCGATTTTTGCTTATATATTATCTTGGTAGAATGAAGCAAGAGAACTATAAGCAAAGGAGGCCAATTTTCTATGATTATCAAGCTGGCGGATAGCTCCATTCTGATGGATGATCAACCCGTCATCCAGAACTTCCAAATGAATGTCCAGAAGAATGCATCCCGGATCCTGTGTGAGGTGATGGATGGACGGAACCAAACGAAGCCGTTGGACATCGTCGCATATAATTTAAATATGCGACTCGCGAAGTTCACCCAGGTACACATCAGTGTGAGTGGAATCGAACGTCGTTCCAATGTTAGTTTCGATTTGACTCTGGTCTATGAGATCACCAAAGGGACCTTGGACCTGCAACTGAAGACCGACAACAGCACCATCCGTAAGCCCATCCGGGACGTCGGGGATATCTTCCGGATCCTCGAACTGTTCTAATCCTATTACAGCACACCCACTAATCTATCCTTAAGGAGGAACCATTTATGTTTAACCCCATCCATTCCAAGAAGAAGATCAACAAGAAGATTGAAGAACTGGCCGTGATCGTCCATAACGAAATGCTGGACATCGTCCATAGCAAGGGCGTTGCCGATCCCAAGGCGTTGGGTCAGCGTTGGGAAGATGCCCAGATGAAGGCAAATCGCCTGATTGTGGAACTGTGCCTGGGCGGTGAGTTCAAGAAGAACAAGATGCGCTATCATGGCAATCTGCCGGATCATGACCAGACGGCTCAGATCGTGGAGCTGGTGGAAGACATCGCAACTTGTATGTTCCAGTCGGTGTCCAGCGATGACATCGGAACCCCGATCATGATTCCTGCAATGGGCAAGATCATGAAGGGTCCCAAGTTCTCGAAGAAAGAGATCAACGAGACCATGCAGGACAAGGAAGGAATCTGCCATGAGGTTCTCACCCCCACGGATGTCACCAAGCTCCTGGCAATCGGTCACAAGATCCGCAAGGGAGAGATCATCAAGACCACGGTTGTGATTGGCACCGTGACCTTGTTGATTACTTCCGGCGCTGTCTTCTTCCTGATGGCCAACAAGAAGAAGGATGCAACCGATACCGATGGAACGGATGTCGACGACAGTGAACTCAACGAGGACGATCTGAACGATGTGGAACTCGATAAGGACGATCTCGATATGATGGACCAGGATCTCCCGGAGCTTGACAGCGACATGGGGAATCCGTAACAACAAAAGAAGAAGAGGTGCCACCATGGCACCTTTTCTTTTTTATCAAATTTTGAATCCTCTTCCTCCATGAAACTAGGATATAAGCTCAAATGTGGAAAGAGGTGTACTAGCTATGCCTGCAAATTATGCAAACAATTCCATCGGGTACGATTTTACATTTGAAATAAATGAATTTGGGGAACCCCGCATTGCAACCGAAGTCGAAACGTTGAAGAATGCAGTGCTCTTCATTTTGATGTCCAAACCGGGACAGTATCCATCTCTCCCCCAACTCGGAATGAATATCCAAGATCTGTTGTATTCCTTCTACGATGAGATCGATGAGTCAAAGTTACAAGCCAACATCGTAGAGCAATGTAAGGCGCTTGGTGTGTATTTTCAAAATGGCTCCATCATGCTCAAGAAGGTGACATGGCGAAACAAACCCTCCTTGATCATTCAAATCGGTGGATCGGAACTCTATCCACCTGGATACAAAAAGAGCACAACGGGTTCCAATCGAACGTATCTGATTGGCATCACACTCGATGAGTTCAATAAGATGATCTTCAATGTGAATACACGAATAACCTGATAGGGAAGTGATCCAAGTATGGTTGCGAATCGAAAGGAAATCGAACAGTTGATCTATGACGTGTTCGATGCAATCGACCCCTCCGGAACCAACACACAAAAGTATCGTTCTCATTTTGAAGGAATGTCGGATACCGAGTTTGAGAAATTTATGAAGTCCTTCTTAAAGAACGACGAGGAACAGTTTATCCTGGATATCGTCGAATTCGAACACGATCTGAGCATGGACAAGTGTGAGAAGGCGGCGAAGGTACTCGGAATCCCATTGATGGAATATGTATACATGCCCTGGCTGACCATGGACAAAGAGAATGTGGTGGTGAGCAAGGAGAAGTGTTTGGTCGGCTACATCAATGTGAAACGACCCCAGCAGATGGTCCATAAGAAGAACGGGATCTCTATTTCCAACACGAAAATATCCGCACTCACCAACCAGGTGGTGGACCACGATAAGAATGCCCGTGATTCGGACATCGAAGCATCGATGCTTGTCGCACTGGGTGCGGACGAGATTCTCAAAGAACTCCATGGACCTCGTGCAGACGATCCTGTGATGAAGCGAGAGATGAATCAGAGCATTGCGACGAAAGGGTACGTCTCGCTCGAAGATCTCACCAACAGCCCCACCAACAAGGTCACTCTCAATACCATCAACACGTTCCTACTGTCGATGGGATTGAAGTCCGATATTGTAACCGATAGTTATATTCTTCCAAAGACATCGGAAGAACTATTTGGCTAATTTAACTTTTTACAAAGGAGAGAAATCGTATGCTGAAAATTCAAGTGCTTGGCAAAGGCCTGATTCCCCGTGGGTATGGTCTGGCTCCCAAGAAAAATCCGTTCCCTGCCGATCTGATTCTCATCGAGACCATCCTGAAGAACCCCGGTCTCAAGGTGCGTATGATGCATCCCGACGACGGTCATTTCGTCGACGTGACTACGAAGAACGTGAAGCGTCTGTGGGATGCTTACAGCGACAAGTATACCAAGGATCCCAAGGATGGGATGCATGGGAAAGTCAGTACCAACGTCGCTCCGGTGAAACCCGTTGCACCCAAGGTGGAACAGAAAGAAGAGCCGGTCGTAGCTCCTACAGACGTCCTGAAACCCCAGGTGGAAACTCCTGTGACGGAAGAGGTCAAAGAGGAGGACAAGCAGGAGACCAAAACGGAGGAGAAGCAAGATGGCTTCAAACCCATGACGAATACGAACTACGACAACAATAAGAAGAACAAGCACAACAATAACAACAACTTCAAGCCGATGCAAAACCCCAACAACAAGGACTAACCTTTCACAATACTTTATTTTTGCGAACAGATGGGATGGGGACGTAGTTCCCCATCTCGTCTGTTTTTTATAATACTATATTCTTCTCGTGAACGAAACACAAACTAAAACACAAGTTGAGAAACTCACCCAAGTTTTCCACACGATGAAGGAGGATCTGTCAAGTATGGACATGAGAGATGTAGAGCACTACACATTGCCGAACATTCGCACCATCCAAGATTGTGAACGGGAATTCCCTGGCATCATCACGATCTCCCACTACGACACATATGACCGATTTGACGATTTGTACTACAAGGTGTACTTCGCCATCTGTGCCTGTATTGAAATTCCGGAGTGTGCCAGCTTCCCCATCAAGTTTAAATTCTACCCAGAGGACGAGAAGACGTTTGAACTCTCCATGCCGAAGTTCCTATTGAATCTAAATGCATGGAGACCGTTGATTGAACTGAATCAGTTGCAAAAATATTATCACCATAAGATTGAGGTATTGGATGAGTCGTTCATCATTGGCACGATGATGAACAACCAATCTCGTACCGCACTGGAATCCAAAGTCATGAAGATTCTGAATGACTACGGCATCCAGTTTGAACGGATCTCAGAGTTGTTGAAGGACGTCATCGAACGGTATCAAGAGGCATCGATTGAGTTTGCCATGTCCGATCGCCATGCCATCATGACGTACGAGTCGGTGTTCCTGAAGGACTATTTGACGAATGAGAAGATTCGCGAATTGAACAATTTGAAGATCCCGCAGTCGTTACAGACGGCCGATGTGGAGGAACTGTTGCAGAAGAAGACCACTGAACTCCTGACAGCGTTCGGCGAGACGAAGAATCCCATTTGGTATGTGTCCAAGGCAGGCAATCACATCAAACCGAAACAGGTACAGGAACTGTTTATCTCCTATGGACAGATCCCCGATGTCTCTGGCAACGTAATTCCCTACACCATGCAGGGCAACGGATTCTCGACTGGATACGTGGACGCTGCCTCGTACTACATTGCTGCGTCCGGGGCGCGTCTGTCTGCCATCATGAATAAGACGCACATGGGTGAAGCCGGGTACCTATCCCGTAACCTGATCTTGGCCTCTCGTACCATGACACTCTCCAAGACGACCTTTGACTGTGGGACAAAACACCTGTTGTCGTTGACCGTGACTGACTCGACCTTTCTCCATCGCTTGGAGAACAAATGGTATTGCGAGCACGAGGGAGAGCCGTTGCAACTGATTCACTATGAGGATTGCAAACACCTGATTGGGAAACGGATCCTCATTCGTTCCTTGTTGACGTGTGCCGGCGGGGATGAAGTGTGTCACGTCTGTTACGGAGCCGATGCCCACTTGGTGATGAACATGCCGGGTATGGCCATCTTCAACACCGAGGTCTACTCCAAACCAGTTTCTCAGAATATTCTGTCCACCAAGCATCTGTTGTACACTGCTGCTAATCGCATTGGATTCAGTAAATCCTTCGATAAGTATTTTAAGTATAACGCAGGCGACATCTATCTGAAGGAAAAGGATGAGGTGGCGGAGAACGCATTCGATGGACATCTGTCCATTCGGATCGAAGAGGGAAATGTGATTCCGGTCAATGCAAACGACATGGCCGAATACAACACGTTTGGCAACAACGTTGAATCCCCGTTCTTTATCTATAACTCCAAGACAAAGGAATACGAAAAGATTGAGATCCTGAACTACGAGAGCATGTTCATCGATGCGGAATCCATGAAGTCCTTCAAATTGATTGAAGATAAACGGGAGGGGAAGCAGTACTACGAGATCAGTTTCAGCACTCTCTCTTCGGATCTCGAAGGACGATTGCTCTCGGTGGACATCAAGAACAACGGTCTGACCGACAACCTGTATACGATCATGAATCTGTTGAACAAGAATGTGGCCAAGTACGATGATATCAGTAAGCTGGCACAGGACTTCTTTGAGATTCTGATTCATGCAGGTATCAGTTGTCGTCATGTTCAAGCAGAAGTCATCTTGAACCGGTTGATTCGAGATGCCCACGATCTGTACAGTCGTCCGGACTTCACCAAACTGGAGATGCCGGAGTACAAGATCATCAACCTCAACCAAGCCATTATGAACTACAAAGGGGCAACCTTGGGAACTTCGTACCAGGAGCTGAAACGACAGCTGCTGGGAGATGCGCTCTACACAGAAAAGAAGGGACAATCGTATCTCGACCCGATGTATGCCCAACAGATTCGAACCGATCACCTGAAGGAACTGGCCGAAAAATACCGGAAGAAACGGGAGGAAGAACAGAATGGAACAGAATCCCATACAGAAGAGCATTGATGAAATCGATCATACCCAACAGCACATGGACGAACAGGCGACAGACAAAGAGGAGCCTGGGTACATCTTATACACGTCGATCCTGGAGACCTCGAAAGAAATTTTGCAATCTCCTGTCTTTGTGGAGTCGTTCCAAAAGATCGCAGATAGGCTTGGAAAAGAAGAGACCCGCGCTCTCACCACCATGATGAGTTTGGCCATGACGCACTCGGCCTACAACGCCATCCAACTGTACGATACTCTGATGACACAACAACTGAACAAGACGGTGGAGAACTTCAACAGCACCCTCAGTGAACTCGCCGGAACCGCCAATGGACACCAGGGTGCACTGGAAGTCTTCAAGAAACGATTGGATACCATAGAAGAGAAACTGAAGTCCCGGTAAATCGATAAATCCCAGGGCCCTGTCACATGGGCCCGGGATTTATTTTTTTCCCAACTTGAAATGATATATTCTACTTATGAAGGAGCAGCAATCATTTCCCATACGAAAGGATGAATGTTTATGGACCAAAAGTTTTTGTGGGCGCAGATGCAATTCAATCGACGCGTTTTGGAACAGGGAACCTTACATGCGGGACGCAACTACCGTCCTGAAGACCTTGAACAAATTCTCTTCTTCAACAAGATCTTCCACAGTAACTGCGATGAGTTGTTTCAGAAGTACGATCTTCCACCGGAGGTCATGCGGCTCTACATTGAGTGCATGAAGAGTTACGTACGGAACGTCCATCTGGTACTGGAAGAACTCCAGAAGCGTCACGGGATCCATCTATTAGAAGAGGATACCTTTGAACAACGTTGGTCGGCTCTGTTACGGATTCGACCGTATCTGACAACGGAATTCCACAACGTGCGCAATCGCATGTCGTTCCCGTTTGTCGAAAACCAATTGTATTACGTCTGTCGCTGTGACTACCACGACCAGCTCGCGATCTCCACGGTGGATATGAAGACGTCTGTGTACGAATCCCCCATCACGTGCAACTACAGCAACCAGTTGGCATTCTGGAAAACAGATGGCAGCATCGGCAATGCGATCAAACACATGTTTCACGACGATCAAATTCTGGTGTTGTCGGTCATCCGATCCAAAGAGGCACCGCACCACATCCGGAAGGTGGAGTACTTTGGAGATCCCGATTTCATGCAGGAGATCAAACACATCTTCGGGTATGAGACGATCTTCATCCGGAACCCGTTGTTGTACGAGAAGGACATCGAGCAGATGCTCAAGCGAATCAAGACCACGGAGGAGGGTAAGTCAGCCCATGCATCGCAGCGTCTCAGTTTGATCGATCTAAAACTATTGACCAAGCGGGATTCGTTGTTGGAGTATCCCCAGGACTCCTTCGAATCATACTTGCAGTTCCTGGCAAGTGCTGCCTGTTCCGAGGATGTCTGTGAAATCGATCTGACGTTGTATCGGATCGGGGAGAATCCGGCCATCTTCTACATTTTACGAAATGCGGTGAAACGGGGAATCCGGGTGCATGTCAACCTCGAACTACTCGCCTCCGGAGAGAGCATCAACGAATCCTGGAAGCAAGAGATGCGGCAGGCGGGGATTCACGTCACCACCTATCAAAGAGGCATTTGGAAAGTCCACTCGAAGCTAACCTTGGTGAAGTTCCACAGTGGCCTCTTCTTGGCTCAGATTGGAACGGGAAACTACCACACGGAAACCACATCCCAGTACACCGATCTCTCTTTGACAACATCCGATCCCATCATCTGCCAGCAAGTGGAAGGTCTCTTCAAACTGTTCGATGGCGGAGAGGCATACCCGTTCAACGAGGAATTCCTGGTGACGCAGTTCAACTGTCGTGATGTCTTGGAATCCCTCATCCTCGAAGAGGGAAAGAAAGGGGAACAGGGATACATCTGTTTCAAGTGCAACGCGTTGGACGACAAACGGATTCAGGAGAAGTTGGACTTTGCAGCAGCAGCTGGTTGTAAGATCGACTTGATTGTGCGAGGTGTCTGTACCTGGGTTCCCAAGGAGTTGAATCGGAACGTCACCATTCGATCGTTCATTTGGGATAAGTTGGAGCATTCCCGTGTATATTCTTTTGGTAAGAACAATCCTGTGGTGTACATGGGATCGCTTGACCTCGTCACAAAGAAAATCGAGCAACGCATCGAGACGTTGGTGAAGATCAAAGACCCAGAGATCAGCATCAAATTGTGTTCGTATCTGAATCGGTACATCACCAACCGAGATCGCAATGCGTGGAAGATGCGAGAAGACGGGGAATATGTAAAGGAAGGGGAGAACGCATGACAAGTTATCATCCCAGTAAGACGACGTGGCTGAATCCCAACATCGAGTATCTGTTCAATGAGGAGATCATCGAATACGATATCCACGATGCTGGGTTCAGCATCATTCAACAGTACCATCTCCTCCCACCGGAGAAGATTCGCGAACTGGAGGGAATTCAACGCGGTGTCAAGCGGCACATCGCCGTTGGGATGCTGCAGCGCGATGACAAGGAATTCTCGAAGCGACTGGCCGACAAATTTGCAGAGGTGCGACAGCTCTTTCTCATGATGAACCAGCTGGAAGACGATCGGATCCTGTCGGTCAAAAAGGATGCTATCTATACGTTGGGGAAATGCAAACGGACCACCTTTGGGAAGGTTCGCTTTGCTGAGAAGAATACGTATACGTCGTACATTCGTTTCCCAGACGTGAACAACCTGGAACTGTATTATGGTCCCAATGGCATCGATGTGAAAGGGATGGGAGAGCTTGCGGTCAACCGACATCGGTTGTATCTATTGGAATTCATACGGATGCTGTTTCGATTGATCGAGGACCAGGATACCTCCGTGCGACGGAAGTTTATGCGGTTCCTGAACCAGTATAAGGCAGGGGAACTCGAAGAGGAGTATTACATCGAGTTCAACAATCTGTCGCGAGAACCCAACAAGCTCTTCAACTACCAGAACATCTTATTGCCACTGCTCAAAATAATCCTACGCGAGGTGAATTGAGCTTGTCCAAACAGGATCGATTCTTAGTATTTCGCTACTATTCCCAAGCAGAGGCACCAAATCGCACATACCAAGAACGCACCGTGTTCTATGGGTGGACCGATCACAAGTCTGTCCTCAAAGCGTTCTTGGCACAACGGGATCGTTCGAAATACGTCACACGAAAGATACCGATCGATGAAGCGGAAGAGATTGCCATGCACGGGAATCTCGAAAAGATCGATGAGGAGGAACGGCGTATCGATTTTATCCAACTCCAGTCGTCTGTCACCAAAGAGACCGTGACACTGTTCATGACCTCGTATGAGATGCAAGAGACGGAGAAGAATATCCAATCGTATTTCCGACATCTTTCCTCCATCGATCCAAATGAGCAACTGGATGGAACCGACACCATCCGACTGATGAATCTCTTTCTGAACATCGAGGAGAAGTATGGCGCTGCACTGGACTACATCGGGTTTCGTCCCAGCGAGATCGATGCCGTGTTTGACGATGCCGACGATTCGTTCACGATGGTCGATCAGATTGACCAGAGTTATTCCGATCGGGAAAATCGGTATCTCCATCGTCCCAAGGGAGTTCGTATGTTGCTGGATGACTACAGCAAAGTGATCTACTCCCTGGAGAGTTTTGTGCGCGCTATGAAACGAGATCTATAGAACAAGGAACAGGAGGCATTCCTTTGGCAAGAACACCCGATGAAGAAGTCACCTTCTATTTCGTTCTCATTGAGTCCGACGGAAGGAAACAGATCAAGGCATGGAGTGAGGATAAGGCATATGTGGAATTCTATATGAAGTTCCACACGTGCAAAGCCATGTCCGTGAAAAAGATGCAGGGGTATTATGGAGACATCGTGAACATCTTGAATGAGAATCTACACGATGAGATCCACATGTACAACATCCTCATCAAGAACCCAGAAGTGAGCAAACGGAAAAAGCACCCCGTCAAACAGATTGCCATTCCAGCTACCGATACAGAGATCATGTATGTGAACGATGAGATCAATTCGTTCTTATCGACTAGGATCGACTATCGGTTCATTGAAGCGTGTCTGCCTTTGTTGAAAGGAAAGTATACGAGGGCGTTGCACGACTGTCTCTTGATCCCCATCTTGGAGAAGGTCATGCATGAGAAGAATTCCCCCATCGTCTCCTCTCTCCAGGTGGACCAGTTGGGGATCCTGACAGAAGCTTTTTCGGAACAATTTGGTTTATGATGATATATTCTCTTTGTAAGAAAGGAGGTAACGATATTCCCGATGAAAAAAGTATTGCGATCCAGAATTCTGGAACTCCTACCCTATGATCTCCGTGTCGACATCGAGCTTCTGTCCAAGCAACGCAGTATCAGCAATGGAGAGAAGCAAGACGAACTGCGGAAACTGTTGGAGAAGTATCACGTGAGTGATGCGATTCCTTTGGGATCCGGTACCAATCGTTATGCCATTAAGCTACAGGGATACGTGATCAAGATTGCCACCGACAAAGATGGCAAGATCGACAATCTCAAAGAGTTTAAAATGGCAAAAGTACTGTATCCCTATGTCACCAAGATCTATGAAGTCAGTGAGAACGGGACTTTCCTGGTGGCGGAATACATCCAGCCGTTTTCCTCGTTCGGGGAGATGACACAGTATGCCGACAAGATCCGAAAGATCTTGGGAGAGTTGTCCTCCCGATACCTGATCGGAGACGTCGGTATCACAGGGGTAAACTATGCAAACTGGGGACTCCGGGTGGGAAGCGATGAACCCGTCTGTCTCGATTTTGCCTATGTATACGAAGTGAGTTCCAGTCTGTTTACTTGCAGCAACTGTCACGGTGCTGTACTAGTTCCCAACAAGGACTATACGACACTCAGCTGTCCAGCCTGCAAGAAACAGTTCAGCTTCTCGGAGATCCGTCGCAAGATCGGCAACGACATGCACCGGCAAGAGATCGGCGACCTGCGAGAGGTTGGATATGAACTACAAGAGGCAAGTGAGGAGGTAGAATTAGATCCGACAAAGAGCACGTATTTGAAATCTGAATTCGAAGAAACAAACGAAAGTAATTCAGAAGACAGTGATAAAGAAATGGAGGATATGCCAGCAATGAATGTCTATGAATCTACAAAACACATGAATGTCAGCGATTGGGCCAAGAAAATGTTCCAACAGACGCCCGAGGAACCCGAGTATGTAGAGCCCGTTGAACTCGAAGAAGGAGAGCAGCCCAAAAAGAAAGTGGAACACGTTCCCGGAACTGATACCATCGACGAGGAATTCCTCCGTGGTTTCTCCGGGCTCATCGATAGCAGCGAAGAGGATACGCCCATGAGCAGTCAGATCTCGGCACCTGCCAACTTCCATTCGGATCCCAGCACGCTGTTGGCCAGCGATGCAGTGAATGTGGTTCCCATGGAAACACCGAGTGGGGAAGCAGGAAAGGAAGAAGCAATTGAGTATGTCCCGGGTGTAGAGGAACCCCTACCCACACCTGTGGAAGCTCAGAAGGAAGAACCTCTTCCTCCCATCAAGGATAGCGTGCAAGTATCTCGGTTTACCATCCCCAAGAAAGATCTGGGCAACACGTATCGACTCAGTGATCGGTTCGAGAGCTCTCTGTATAAAAATGTCTCGGATCTTGCCAGACGGATTGCCGACTATCTGTTGAACCATTCCATCCGAGAGAAGCTCGGTTCTCACTGTGCAGACAACATGAGCGCCGACAAGTTCACCCGGTTGCTGCGGAGCTGCATCTTCAAGTCCTTCACCGACTATCTCCACTTCACCCGAGAGAAGATCTACGATGAGGAGAATGAGAAGTGGCGGACGCATTTCAATCCGCCTACGGATCTGACCAATCCGGAGTACTTCGACACCATGGTCTTCTTCGATCAGTATTGGAGACTCTCTTCCATTCGTCGGTATGAGGGGAAGGTTCCTGAGGATACCATGAAGATGTATGCAAACTATTATACCAGATCCCATGTGCGTGGCATCAACCCCAACTGGTTGCACAATCTGGATACCTCGTTGAAGAAAGAGATCTTTACGTTGGATCAGACCGGTCGGAAGATGATCATCGATATGGTGGGACAGGTCTGGTGTGCAGAACCCAGCGGGACCGTGCTTCCGGAAGGAGCTATGGTTGTTGAGGAACCCAAGGAAGAGGTCAAAGAAGAACCTGTAACCGAACCGGTACAGGAAGCACCGAAGGAAGAACCTGTGGAACAGGTGACAGCCGAAGTACTGCCGAAGACGCAGCAGGAGACTCCCGAGGAACCGGAATCCATTCCGACCACGGAAGAACTGATCGACATCATCCAGAATGTTCCCACCGTGGAAGTACAAGAGGTCTTGGACTATCTCAAGGAGCATGCGGAAGGTGAGGAAGAAGAGGAAGAGGATGAGGAGGACAGTGAGTTGAGCCCCGTCCAGGTGTATCTCATCAAGGATACTGACTATGCGTGTGTCAAGATTCTGGGTTCCGATGAATCCGGTGATATCACCGTTCCACTCTATCTCGATCTGGACAGCATGGAGCCGGTGGAGTCGGATCAAGAGAATACCAATAACTGGGCCTGGTTGCGGTTCCTCTGCCCCGACAAAGCCTTCATCTCCTCCAACCCGGAAAAGTGGATGCAGTATAACAAGACCTCCATCCCATACAACAACCTGCGCTTTATCGACATTGTCGAGGATCACAATGAGTATCTGATGGGGATGTATCTCTTTGCTGGTATTTATCGTGTCCAGTACGATCAACCGGCTGTAGAAGTTACGGATCCGGAAGAACTGAATACGATCATGGGGAAGCTCAGCCATCTGTTGTCCAGTCCGGCTTGTGCACCTTTCTCTCATCATGCGACCACTGTGCAGAACGATGAAATTCTCTGTGAAGAGAAAGAAGTAGAGGAGCTGGTGAATGTGTATTATCCCAACTTCGATGTGACGGATGCTGCAACAGATACGGATGCTGTAACAGATACAGTGGGAATTATCGATACCAAGAGCGATAATCTCACATGGATCGAAAAGGGCTCTGTAGATGTGGTTGAAGACAATCCGTTCCTGGCACCGGTGACAGAAGAAGAGATGAAGGCGTTCGAAGCACGCCATACCAACACCGATCTCCCTGTCTTCCGGAAGGAAATCGTCCAGAACGAAGAAATGTTCCAGAGCGGTTCCAAAGACGAGAACCAATAAAAAAAGACAGATTGTACCAAAAAGAAAAGAATGCGTCGGGGTCCATGGATCCCGACCTTTCTTTTTTAAATAACAAGGAGGAACTGTCATGCCGTGGAAATTGAACAGAGATGGATACCTCTACTATGAGGTATCCAAGTACGTCAAAGAAGAACTTCCCACCTGGGATGAGTTCTATCACGACTTCTATCAACAAAAGCAGTATCGCTATGATCCCAGTATACACACTGAAAAAGATCTTTACTGGGAGATACCACGACGATTGTATCTGATGTCAATCTGTTGCAATCAAATTAACATGCGGCTCTTTGAGTTCAATGAGATGGCGGATGTGGTACAGAAGCTGAATTCCGCCTACTACCACTACATTGATCACGTCAACCCCATCATCTTCCATGGACTATATGCCATGTTACAGTATGACGGATACGATCTCGATCGGATTCCCACCTATCACATCACCAAAGAGAAGTATGTGAATCCCTTTGTCCAGTCGTATAAATCCAGACTCGATGTACGGAGCCTGATCGAGAAACCGTGTACTCTAATCTTTGTCGGAATCGTCAATGGGGAACGAGAAGTGATTGATCCGGACAACTACTTGTATGATATGATCATGGATATCCAGATGGCTCGCTATAAGGACTATTTCGAAAACGGTGTTGGGTGGAAGGATGAAGATGGAAATGTGATCACTTCCCCACCCATCGATCACATGGACGGAGATCCTGCGTTATAAAAAAAACAGAAGATAGAGGAGGGGCAATCCCTCCTCTATTTTTTATGTCAATTTCCCGTAGCAGTGATGGTATTCCCTGACATGGAAAGATATTGATTTTCAGCGACAGCGTCCAGAATCTTTCTGGTTGTTTCCGGTTCAGCATCCACCTTGATGGACAGGGAACCATCGGCGCTGTCAACAGCTTCTATACCATGAATGGAATCGGACTCCTCTTTGCAGACGTCGTAAATATGAGAGAACGCTTCGTATTTGTTCTGCACGAAATCCGTCAATTTTGTAGAATCATTCACCGGGAGAACTTTGCCCAGGTACTCGGGCTTATACTTGTTCATCTGAAGATTACCCTCTTTCTCACGGATGGACTCATGTCAGACCTGGTATTTGTGGTTCTGTCTCCACCCGTTTTCTTCGAATCTCATAAATTTTCATAAACATTCCTCGAGGGAGCTCCCTGAAAATGTATTCAAAGGTTGGATCGTTCTTAAATAAGATACCCAGGCTCTCAAGCATCATCAGATTTTCTTCAAGGATACGTTCACGAAGCTGAGGCTCTGGGTTAGAATAAAAAGCAACCGGCGCATGCTGGTGATCGGGATGGAGATCACGTTCCCGCACTTGGGACACTTCGCATCCCGCATCGCGTACTGGAAGGCGTACGGGGCAGTCATCATATCCGTCAACTGCTCTACTACCTGCCAATCCACCTCATCGAGGCTGCTAAGTAACTTCGTGATGCCATCGACACCGGAGACCTTGGAATACGTTCCATCGCCATTCGGGATCAGGAACATTTTAACGACTGTCATGGAACGATACGCCAGCATGGTACTGACATCGGTTGCACTGGGTTCTTTCTTGTTGGCAATCTCTGAGACGAGCTCGAAGATGGAATTGAGATAGGTATATGCAGAGACATGGCCGTAGACAACGATGAGTCCGGAGTTAGGCAGCCGTACCGTGTTATTGCTGGCCACAGGAGATGTGTCATACTGTTTCTGGATCGCCTCAAAGGTATTCGCCTCTCCGGTCTTCCGCATCTCCTCCAGAACACCGGGATCGATGGAGTTCACCTGCAGTAGCTCAGCAGGATTGTAGATCCAGTCGTAGTGGTTGTCACAGATGTGATCGCCCACGTTGGCACGGCAGTGTACCGTGATGATTTCCCGAGACATCGCCGTGGCACACAGGATCTTCCACAGCATAAATTCCAGATCGAGGTAGGAGGTCTTCCGCAGGAAATCCTCGAACTTCGAGACGCGATGAACGGTGTCCTGATCCACATCATCCGGCACGTCGATGGCGTTGCTGACACGCTTCTCCAACCCCGTCTTGGGATCGGTATACAGTACATACGATTCCCAGGCACCGATGGACGGATTCTTCAGATGGTTGAAACAGATCGTCCACTTGGCACGCTCTGCATCCAACGTGTTCATCTCACTGGAGGTGGAGAGGTCCAGTACCTCCGCATAGGACAGCCCCGTAAAGGTAGCCCGGTACTGCGAAGCGGGCAAGGTGCCAATGTTATCATTGGTCTTCCGCACATACGTGTCGATGATGGAGTCGATGGAATTCGCATCGGCTTCCCGGATGGAGGAGAATTCAATCGGCTGGCTCTCGACAATATTCAGTTCAATGGTCCGAGACTTCCGGATCTTTTCCAATTCCTCTGGAGACCAGGTGATCTGAGAAACCTGGGACTTATCGATCTTGATCGTGGTAGTAGGAGTCTCGGTAGCTTCAGGTTCCTCCTCATCGTCCTCTTCCCCAGCAAACACGGCTGCCTCCCCATTCGCCTTTTCTTTGACAGTGGGGAAGTCGGGATTGTTCACCTCAAAGGAATCCGGGGAATCCTCTCCAGAGAACCCAGCATCGTTGTCATCCTTCATATGGACCCACTCTGGATGCAGCTTGATGATCTCAGCATAGATGGCGTCGAGTTCCGCCTGGCCCTTCTGGTAATTCCGATCGCCGGCCGATGTCATAATGCGTGCATGATACGTGGCCCCATCGAGATGGTCATCGGGGATCTGGAAATACTTGATGTGGTTCCGCTCCATCGCATCCCGAACGTTGGCAATCTGGCGATCCCGCATATCCATGGCCTCATTGGAGACTTCTACTGCATCATCGTCCGACAGATTCCGGAGTTCCGTATCTTCTTCCAGACGGACCTCATCGGCATTGTACACAACGCCCGTGCTCTGATGGAGTTCCGGCATGTCACGTGTCAGAGAAGCATCCGGGACCCACTCTCTCTTTTTCTTTTCTTCTTGTTTTAGCTCCTCCACCGGCTTGGGAGGTTCTACTGCCTCCTGGACCGGTTCTTGGACCGGTTCCGGCTGTGCAAAGAGGTCGGCTGCATCGATGTTGGAATCGGCAGCCACTTCGTCGACCATATCCAGAACGTTAAAATTATTTGTATCCGGCATGAAATAGCTCACTCCTTCTCCTATAGTAAGTGGATTAATAATATTTCGGTCTAGATCCCATTAATTATAATAATTGATCATCAGAATGAAGTAATTGAAGACCGCTCGTGTGTAGACACTCTTGGTTCCCTCTCGCGTGTACAAGCTCTGGATCTTGATGATATCTTGCATCCAGTGGTTGAGGATGTCTCGGATCTCTTTCAAGATTGGATCTTGGGAGGTGGCAATGGATCGGTACAGTGACAATCCATACGAGACAAACTCCGATGCGTTGATGCGTGTAGCCGTGGGGTACTGGTGGAAGTATGCCTGGATCACACACTCCACAAACCTAGGGATCTGTGCTGTCCGATCGGTATAAATTTGGTTCAAGAAAGACTCCAGATTGGAGCGATCCACCTGCATCCCTTCGGCACAGATCTTCACGATGTTGAGGTTCATGGTCCCAGAGGCAAACTTGTTCACAGTCGTCTCGATGATCTGAGAGATGTTGTTGGTAATTCCCACGTTGTCCGCAACGGAACCGTCATCGAACTGGGAGGTACTCTGGTGTTGCGTGTTGCCCGCTTTGGAATTCTTGTAGTACTTCGAGGAGATATTTCGGAAGGTATTGTTCAGTCGATTGCGCAATCCGTAAATCACATCGACATACCAATGGTCCTGCCCATCTCCAAATCGTTTGACAAAATAATCGATGGTGGACTGTCCATCCCACCGCAGAAGTCCCTGCAAGTTTGAAACTTTCTTCAGCTTAAACTTGCTCGACATGTGTTCCACCGTGTACTCCATCACATCTTCCTTCACACCGGTTGGCCAATAGTGCGAAAAGAGCATCGGATATTCGATAAACGGAAACAGGTACGCCATGCATTCCAGGATATCGGTATAGTTGTTCTGGTAGGCATCGATCAAAACGGCCACCAACACCAACTTGTGGGGAGCTCGTTCAATCAATCCCAATAAAGGTTTGCTGAGCTTCCCATAATACGTCTCTTGGACCACCTTCTGGAAGAGTTCCATAACCTCTTCTTTGGATGTGTGGAACATGTCGTAGATAGTATTGATGTGTGCATCCGTAAAACGGATCATCAAGACCGGCCCGGGTTTGGAGAGTGCTGTTGCATTCTCGTCGATAAACGAAGCGGTGAACTCAATTAACTTCTCCCGGTTGGCTGATTTTGCCAACACAGGAGAGACGTGTTTCCGTTGCAGGGAATCCCGAAAGATATAATTCTCCTTGTAGATCTTCGATTTATCCGTGGCCTCCTCATAGTCCTGTTCGACGGGAGACCACTGTGCTGCATCCATCTCCTCCACGTAGGCATGGATAAAATCACGATAAGAAAGCATAAGGAATACCTCTTTTCTAGACTGAACTTAAATGATATATTCTATTTATAGGATACCTTTATAATAGGAGGTTTGCGAGCTTATATGAGAGTAACATACATCAAGTTGGAGAATGTCGCGGGATTGATGGTCGGATCCTCCAAGCCCAGTATCGAGATTGATTTCTCCCAGTCCACGAATAAGATCATTTCCATCCAGGGAAGAAATGGCGTGGGAAAGACCGTCCTGATCTCTTCCATCCATCCCTTCTCGTATGTGGGATCCATCGACGACCGGAGCAATCTCTCGTACATTCTCAAGGGAAAGAATGGATACAAAGAGATCCACTATCAGGATGGCGGGGATACGTACATCATCAAGCATTACTTCAAAGCAACCAAGGAGAGCCACTCGGTCAAGAGTTATTTTCTCAAGAATGGGACCGAGCTCAATGAGAACGGAAACGTCACCTCGTTTCTGAGTTTGGTCGAGGAGACCTTTGGACTCACTCCAGAGATGATGCGGTTGATTCGAATTGGATCGAACGTCAACTCCTTCATCAGTTTACAACCGGCCAAACGAAAAGAGTACATCGGGAAATTGATCGATGAGATCAATGGGTACCTGGTGATCTACAAGAAGATCAACGAAGACCTTCGGGTGACGAAGGCATTCTTACAGAGCAACGCGAAGAACCTGTACGAGTGTCATGTGACGGACGTCGTGGTAGAAGAGGAGAAACTACACAAACTCAAGAAGGAACAGAAAGAACGAGAACGGGAACGAGAAGGGATCAAACGAAAGATTGTCAAACTCGATACGTTGATGGAATCCAACGACATGCAACTGTTGAAACAACGACTACAGGAATTAACGATTGCACTCAGTAATCAGAACCAGATCCTGGAGGAGGCGGCCTCTCTGGGAAATGTAACCGTAGAGGAACTGGAACGACAACGGGATCATATCTTAAAACAACACCATGAAGTGAAGATTCAAATCGACTCGTATAAGATGCGAATCGATACCATGATGAAACAGTTAGATCAGATCGATGTGTTGATTCGACGGAGTTCCACCACACAGAACTTATCCGTACTGATGGAGAACATCAAGACCACCCAGGCAAATTTGGCATCCTTACCTCCGACGACAAAACACTTCGCCTATCCGGAGATCACCTCGTTACAGCTGTCCAGCCTCATCGGGATGCTGACTGGATTCAACACAACTGCCAAGTCGCTCTTGGTCTTGGGGAAGAAGGCGATTTCCCTCTATGGGAAGTTGCGCCGTGAGAACATCAACCTTGAGAAGTGGTTAAGCGAACAGGCGAAGAAAAACCTGTCCAAACTCAATCGTGCCGATCTGAAATCTCTCTTGGACTCGGTCTTTCAAGAGGAGACCATTATCTCTCCACCGTGTGCCGATGCGTTCAATGACTGTCCGTATTATCGATTGAACCAAGTTATCCAACAGGTCTATGTAGATCTTGAACAAGATACAATCGATGAAGAGACGTTGCGATCGATCCAGATGATCCATCGGAACACCATCTCCATGGAGAATGCGTTGTACGAATACAACGATCTCCACCTGCCGGAAGTACTGTTGAAGAACCTCGACGGGAAGGAAGCCTTTCATCGCCTGGAGAATGGACAATTGTTCTTCGATCTGACCCCGTTCCATGAATTTGCAGTCCTGTGCAAAAACTATGAGCTGTACAATCTGTGGTCGCAACAGCTGCAATCGTATGAGAACCAAGTGGATGCCTATCGGAATTCCGACGTTGCCATCCAGATGCAAAACAAGAAGGAACTGGAACAGTCGATTGCAGAACATCGTTCCAAACTCCAGGAGATCGTGAAACAATCTGAACATCTTAAAGACGAGATGGATACCATCAGCCACAACTCGAGATTGATCTCCGAACGGGATCGAGCAAACGACCGGAAACGGGCAAACACAGTGGAGTATCAGTCGATCGTGAAACGGTTGGAACCACTGGAACATGCGGAGTCCGAGAAACAAGAACTCTCCTTCCAACTTCGGCAATTGGAACTTGTTCTATCCTCTCTGGAGGGAGAGATTAAGACGAATGAAAGTCGATTGCAACTGTATCATTCGTTGACAGAACGACGGGAGAAATTGGAGAAGATCTCCTCCGATCTGGAATTGATCTCAAAGGCGGTCAGTACCAAGACGGGCATCCCGGTGATCTACATGAAGCTGTATCTCAACCAGATCAAATCGGTTGCCAATGAACTATTGGACATCATCTACCATGGCTCCTTCCGACTGTCGGATTTCCATGTGACACCCGATTCCTTTGAGGTTCCATACATCAAGAACCATGCGAAGTTAGCTGACATTCGGTATGCCAGTCAATCCGAAGTAGCCTTAGCCACCATGGCATTGTCATTTGCTTTGTCCAATCGTGCATCCAATCGATACAACATCATGCTGTTGGATGAGGTGGATGGTGGGCTGGATGAAATCAATCGCGTCTTCTTCCTCAAGATGCTGGATGCACAGATGGATATCATTCACTCCGAACAAGTCTTTGTGATCTCCCAACACATCGAGGAGATGTCCACCATTCCCATGGATGTCATTCAATTGTCCAGTGATCTTCCGATGGAAGAGAACAGTTTGCAACATGTCATTTATTCCTGATTTTGTGCATATTTACTATGATACGAAATCGATAATATAAAAAAAATGATAAAAAATAAAAGGGACCACTTAATGATAAAAAAATAAAGGGGACCGAAAGTGGTCCCTTTTATTTTTTACTTCATCATACAGTGGAACATCAACTCGAAGGGAGGGGTGAGATCCTTCTGCGCTGGAACCAATGTCATTTCAATGGTGGCGTCAAAGGTATAGGTGGGTGAGCGCTGGAATGTGTCGATGATCGGTGGCAAGGGATCGGGAATGCCATCTGGCGCAATGGGAACGAGCAGCATCGGAAGTTGCACGAGGCGCGGAACGCCTTCCCGAAATCCAGCTACAAGTTCTACAGGCCACCAGAGATCATCGTATGGTTGTACCATGTACGGGTTGTGGTTGATCTCCACCACGGGTAAGCTCTCACACCAACTGTGCTCATCCAGATACAAATCCACTCCGACCCGAAGGATCTTGGCAGAGATGTTTTGAATCTGATTCATCCGACACAGGGTTAGTCGGTTTTCATATACACTCTTTCCATTGTGTTCCACTTCGTCTCCAGTGCATTTCTGTACCGGCAATTCTCGCAGGGCAACCTTCTCTTCCAAGGTAAAGTGCATCGGTTCTCCTACTTTTGCCTGGTACTTTGCACGGAGCTTGCATATCTTGTCGTAGTAGCTCAGCTGCAATCGTTTTAGCATGATGGGTTCTCCTTTTAGTGCATGTAGTTTTCCAGTTTGAGAACCTTGGCCGGATTGCATTCTTTTGCAATCATATGCGCAAGTTTCAACGCCTCGTTGAGGTCGTAGTCATCTTCGTACAGGATCCCATTGGAGGAATCTGTGACATTCTTCCGCAGGTACTGTGTCACGGTGCCCCACTCGGCATTCTGATCGCGGCACAGATTGGCACACTGCGTTACGAACTCACGATCCGATTCCCGCAGAGGACGAATGATGACGATCTTGCTCAACGGCCGGAAAACGAAGGTGTAGCGATTGTCATACACGACGAGGAAGTTGAATTTATCATAGTGATTCTTATCGTGTGTGACAAGCAGTGCGTTGATCGTATTGTTGAGGTGATAAAAGCTGCAACTGAGAGAGTATTTCCCTCCGACGGTTTTCTGCTTTCCCAGATACACACGGTTGCCACCTGCATACTGGCGAAGCTCCCGGAACATGGGTTCCAGCACATCCAACTGGAAGGAAGGTTTCTTGGCTGGATCGTCCTTTGCATGGAACAGAATGGCTTTTGGATCATAGAGTTGTTCCTTGGGCAGTTCGCGGTTGATGAGTCGATGAACATTTTTGATTGTGTTAAACATAATGAGACCTCCATTTTTTTGTAATCGTATTTTGAACGATATGGGAACTTTTTGTATCCATATCTTCCCTATCCTACTATGGAGAGAATATACCATTACAGGTTCTGAAGATGCGATTTCTCAATAGATCCCATGTTGATGCAGAATCTTTATAGCTCGATCCTTGGCATCTTGAATCATCTGCATCCCGTTGTCAATGGTGCGGGTGATATCCGGGCGATCGGATTGCCGCAGCATGGTGATCAATTGGGTTCGCTTCGATGGGCCTGTCACAAAGAAACTCTTTCGAATCCCCATGTTGACCTGACACGTCTCGATGTACGGCTTGTCACTGTCGACGGTCATTTGAATCGATGGTCCATAGACGATCACACGACTCGGATAGACAAATGGATGAGATCCCCGCATGTACAGAAATGGGATGGCAGGCGTGAGCCAACTCGTCAGAAAGTCAAAGTCGCCTGTGTATGCCGGATCTCCCAGATCATCACTGCAACAGATGTACTCCTGGTTGGGAATATCCTTGACAAGTTCCGAGAAGAGTCGCCAGTACATAGACTGTAATTCCGAATTTAAATTTCCATCCGCGTCCATGGTCCCGATGGGAATCTCTGCCAATGCGTCACCATCCAACCGTTGTACCACCATTTCATAGAGCGTGTGTAGCATACGCAATTCTTCCATCATTAAAATACCTCCTGTAAAAGATAGACAGATTGTCCGTCAGGGTCTCGACGACCCCGACAGACAACCTGTTCCAAGTTAAGAAAACGTAAATAGACACCCACGATTTTTGGGATATACGCAAACCATCCGATCCCCTCTATAGAGAGAATATATCATTATCAAAAAGGAAAGAGTAGAAGACCGGACAAACACGAAAAAATGGAGGATATAATGACCAATGCAAGAAGTCACTCAATGGATCGGCAAGAAAAATGAATTGAGCCCTCGAGAATCGGTGCGGCTATTGCAAGTCCACGAAAGGTGTAACGGTTCTGCTGTCAAAATTTAGGAGGCATTCCAAACATGCAAACTACATGTATTGCAACAACCAGAATGGTCTTCTACTCTTTATCCATACTAGTACCATCCAAAAAAGATTTTAATATGAAAAAGAAAGAATAGGATTCCCGGGGGGAAACCGCCCCCCGGGAATCCATTCTTTTAAACCTGTGTAGAAAGGGAGCATCATATCCTCCGTAGAACAACCTCATGCATCATCAGATGGGCAGCTCGTAGAGGAGACTGTTCGACGGAAGAGGAGTACGGGGATTCCAATTTTTAACACGGGCACTTCTTTGTATGGTATACGGGCCAATGTCAAAAAGGGCGGGATAAAGGTTGGAGTGGGTTTCGGTGATGTACAGAAATTGCATAGGGCGAAAGGAGGTGCCGCGCAAAACAACATCACCGGAGGGGATTGCCTTTTACACAGGTGCGTGGAGACAAGAAGGTGCATGCGATGAGGAGTATGTTTCACCCATGAAGCAGAATCTCTCTTTTGTATAACATCGCAGCAAACCAGAATTATCTCACACAATACGTTTCTCTAGTCGAGATCTCTGCCCATTAGTTATATGTATTGAACCGGAATATAATTTTAATAGGGCTAACCGATAGCTTTTTGAAAGTCCGATGAAAGGAGTGACCGAATATGAAGCTCGATCGAGAAACTCGTACGTTCTTCGAACAGTACGATCGTGAAGTCATGGAGTGCATCGATGCATTGAGTTCTGACTTTGGCGTTGGCATTCAGAAATTGGGAACACAGGGATTTAACTTTGTCGAATCCATCGATCTGTTCAACCAATACTTGCACGGATACATGGAGTACAAGATCAACAACCGGGACAATGCAGAGGCCACCGATCAACCGACCATTCTGGAATCGGTTCAGACGTTCCTCGATACAAAACTCTTCCAGGAACAATTCCTCCCGTACAAAGAGGCAAGTGGTATCATCAAATCGTATCTGGAAGGAATGGAAAAATTGTCGAAGGATATCACAACTATCCAGGAACGGATGCTGGAGGAGGGCGTCGATCAGACCTCCATTGGGGATGTCCAGACCATTGCAGACCTGTTCAGCGAAGCATTCCACAAACGGTTTGATCCGGTGATGGAACATCTGGTACAGGCATCCGGATACACGTCCCGGCAGAAGCTGTTGCAAGGGAAGAACCGTGAACCTGTATCGTCCGTTCCGGTGTTCTTGTAAGGAAGGGATCCGAAGATGAACATGTCAAACTGTGTGTCCCAGTTGATCATGCAACTGGGATTGACCAACATTGTGTTGCCGTTCGTAGATAAGGAGACACAGAAGCCAATCCCCATCGAGACGGTGATTTTCAATGTGTTGAAGACATCCACTATTCCGACCTTTTCCGAGTTTGTTCCCTGGAAACGAGAGGGTAGCATGGCGACCACCGATCTCAAATGTGTCGATCAGAAAGCAGGTATCTACATGTTGCCGGATTTCTTGACCATAACACCAGTCATGTACGTGATCGACGTGCAACTTCCGTATCACAACAACCGTGGTACCTATGGAGACATTGCACCTGCCTACGGTATCAACCGTTCTGTACAAGGTGTAGCCACCTCCCAAGCGTATATGATGTTGGCTGGACAGATGCGGTCCGAACCTACCTTCGAATACTTGGGGTATAACAAGATTCGGTTGTTCGGATTTCCGCGTACGATGCTGACCTTTATCTTGGCTTGTCAACATATGCCCAATGGGGAGACGATCAAAGACAGTTGCCGTTCTTCCTTCATGGAGTTGGCGGACATCCACTGTCGCATGTTTTTATATAACCATCTGAAGTTCTACAACAACATCCCCACAGCATTCGGGAATTTGGAACTTCCCATCTCTGACTGGCAAGGAGCTTCCCAAGAACTCACAACGCTGTTGAACGATTGGCGCGATCGGTTCCATGCGGACATGGAAATCTGGGAATGGATGTAAAAAAAGAAGGGACCGATGTGGTCCCTTCTTCTGTTTTTTACCGTGCTGCTGTGTCGTCGTTCTTCAGTGCCAGTTTCATCGTAATGTTCGGCTGGAACTCGATGATCTCCTGATCCTCTTCCACGTCATAGCTGTAATACGCATCAAACAGACCCAGTACATTGATCTGTACTTCGGACACATCCGTTCCTTCGGCTTCTCGATACTTCATCTTCAATACCGAGACGATCATATCCAGGAAGATGCAGAACAGCGGGAAGACACACTCCGGGGTCCGGATGTTGGTCTTGTACTCCCTCATCAACACGTTGAACGTCTTGTCCTGCAGCTCCTTATAATAGTCGACCGTTTTCTTGATGTTGAGCTCCTTCCAATCCATGAACGCCTTATCGATCGGATCTCCTTTCTTGGAGGCATCATTCACAATCGAACGATTGACACCGATGTATTCCATGATCGGCATGAAATTGCCAACCTTCTCATTGTCCTCATCGGTGTTGTTGGTGAATCCGATGTTGATGGACTTCGCGATCTCAATGGTGAAGTTATTGTACGTCTTCTCCTTGGAACGGATGAAGTCCAATACGGTCATGAAGGTCGCATAGAAGATCATCGCATAGATCTCACTGTTTCCACTCGGCAAATCCAACCGGAACTGTTCCAGTGCCGAACGGGCGGTGAGATCACAGATGGTCTTGATCACGTCCGGGTTCTCTACGGCATTGTCCTTAAACCAGAGCGTGGCAAACGTCTCCTGTTTGACCGGTGTTGTGACCTCGATGTTCTCTTCCACTTCTTTTGCTTTCTTTGGCATGATGCAATTACCTCCTATTTTTTATGCCTACTATGAGAATATATCATTGTAGCATCACGTATCGATGAGGTCCCTGGGGATCCTATATCCGCGCATCATCTGTTTCCGACTCAGTGCATCGACGGGGGAACCTCCTCGCAACATCTGGATGATCTTCATATCGTTCTCAATGTCCCCAATGTTCACCTTAATCAAGGTACGGGTATTGGGATCCATGATCGTCGTACGGAGATCATCATCGTCGTTCTCACCAAGACCCTTAAATCGGTGCAGGATATTGGGTTGGTACCGTTTCAACATCTTCATGATTCCAAGAATGGATAACCGGTATTCCGTGCTGGTCTTCTGTGCTTTCAACACAATCTGTTTTCCATCGGGTGCCCACTTCTGAATCCATCCGATGAGCTCCATCCCTCGTTTCAAGAGCTGTGCGCTTAGTTCCACCACCTGCTGTTTAGCGTCGATGGCTCCGATGATCAAGCCTCGGTTGTCATCATACTCCAATTCTTTGAACTCTCGACCAATCCGATCCATCAGGGACTGGATGTTGATTCGTTTGAGCATCTCTGGAATGTTCTTATCGTTTGCCTCAATCCCAAGCGAGGCAACTTCCTCAAAGAGAATTTCCAACAGACGATCGTTGATCTTGTAGTGATTCACGATGGTCATCATATCGTCTGCATAGGAACTCGTTTCATTGAGAAAATCATGTAGTTCTGCTTTGCTGAACCAATCGATCTTCAGTTCGTCGTCTCCATACTGATATCCCAACCGATAATCCTTCATCACCATCTTCACATACCGGTCGACGTAGTCCACCTTGTTGATGACGAACGGATCCTTCTTGTCATCGATTCGATACAGAGGCGGTTCTGCAATGTAGATCCTACCATCTCGAATCAGATCGGGATATAGTTTAAAGAAGAATGCTAGTAGCAAACTTCTAATGAAGAAACCATCTACCTTATTCCTTCACACATGATCGCAACTCATGTGCAGTTCTCAGAGTGAAACCACTCATGAACTTCTCCGGGCTTTCCCACGGAAGTCGAGACTATATCTTCTAAGACAATGAGCAAGTCATTACTTAGCTTCCCATTTCGAAATTCCATTAGCTTGAATTCCTACTCTACTCGCTTCGTATATACCGAATTCGATATACCTTATTTTCAAACCAATTCAATGGTTCTTTAGCTTTCGATAGTCGTTGAACGTTCATCCTGCACATGACACATGTCGGATGCTTCGCTGCGGATTGTCCAATATCAAACTATATTACCACCCGCAATCCATTACGATTGCTGCTGCACTGAACATTTCTGTTCAGCCGCGGTCAATTTGATCTCTAAGGACTTTCCCGCAATTAAGGAAGTTTTATGCGGACATAGAGATGTCCTCATCCGCATCTGACGCAATAATGATCTTGCTAAATTGCAATTTACTCTTATCGAATTTCGGGCCAACGTTACATCCCATTACCATGATGAGATCGGTAAACTCCTTGTTTCCTTTGGGTCCAACGATTTGATCGAGACTCAACCGAATGGCGTTTGCACTCACGCCGCGAATTGCAAAGAGAGCTTGGAACTTGGGATCACGTGCTAATTTCATAGAGCCCTTCGCTGAGTCACCCTCAACGATAAAGAGTTCCTTATATTCGTTTCCCTTGGCGGTACACGGATCATAATTCTTCATCTTATAGGATGACCAGTTGGTCAATCGATCCTTTACAACAGCATTGCGGACCTTATCGGATTCCCGTCTAGCCCGCGCATTCATCTTGACGATGTTGATGATCGTCTTCAGTAGATTGGCATTCTTCCCAGTGAAATATGTCCCGAGAGAATCCATTACCAAATTCACGATGATCCTTCGAATGTCCTCATTCACCACACGGTGTTTCGACTGGTTGGTATACAGTCGTTCAAAGTTTGTTCGCAGGGAGACAGCCAGGGACAATCCCATGCGCACATCATCCCATTTGATATCGATCTTATCCTTTTCCTTCTCTCCCAAACTCTGTTTGGTGACATTCTGGAAATACCGACACAATGCCTCCATCACACCGTCGAGATGGTCTCCGTTTTCCACCGTGTTGTTGGAGTTGGAGAAACTGTCGATGTACGGTGTCATGGAATTCGTATACACGAATGCCACATCGAGTTCGATGAATCGTTGTACCGAAGAATCTTCCAGTTCCTCTGTGATGTTGTCATCCTGTACCACCAGGGAGACAATCGGACTCAACAGGTTCTCGGGATCGTTCCGTGCATGTAAAATCTCCGGGAAGGGATGCAGCTTGTACACCTCATGGGTAATCTTTCCCGTCTTATCGATATAATCGGATTCGATCTTGATCTTATCTTTGAGCAGGAATTGCAAATTGTGCAATTCCTCTTGGATGTCTTTCCAGACAATCCGTGTATTCTTCCCCATGACTTTGGACGGTTTGTATCGAATCGTCAAACCGTGGATCGACTCTGGAACTTTGGTACTACTCTCGTGGATCTTCTTTCCCTCTTCGAAGATTAATGTACGAGAGATGTTTTCCGTGCCGCCTCGGTTAGAGGTAATCTCCACATGTTCCGCCAATCCACAGATGGCCAACGTACCAGTGCCATTCTGTCCCAAGGTTTCAATCTTCAGATTGGCTTTGTTGGCGGTATAGATATTGGAACCCATGTTGAGGCTGGTGAACACCTCTTCCAGGATATCGGTCGGGATACCTCGTCCATTGTCTTTCACCTCGATGAATCCACTCTTTTCATCGAACGTGATCGAAATATGGTTGCCGGGCGATCTTGTACTGCGACACTCATCCAGTGCATTGTTGATGATCTCATCGACAACTGACTTAGCCCCTGCTTCATTGGAATAACTGATATACTGCCGATGACGAATTCGAATCTTATCGATGTCCGATTTTAGATGGTCGAACTTGTCATCTGTAAATTTAGCAGCCACGCAAGAATCACACTCCTTTTTATATCTCTTATAAGTAGAATATATCATCTAAAATATAATTAATATTGCACGGAAATCCGATTACTGATTCTGTAGAAGAAGAAAAATATAGGAGAGGCTGAGTAGCCCCTCCTATATACCTTTATTACGTATCGTTTCGGATCACCGTCTGTACCCGTTCCAGAATATGGGAGAGAGGTGGCATGTTCAAATAACTGAAGGCGAAGACCAACAGGTTCCCGGTGAGATACGTGTTCACGGCTTCCCCGGTGATATCCAATCGCCTCCACTTGCCATTCTTGTCCTTCTCCATATACGTCTGGTTCAACGACCGGTTCACCATCTGCCCTGACGTGAATTCATCGTTGATAAAGGATGCCTTCCACTGGAGTGTGATGGGGTCCATATTGCATGCGATCTTGAGCGATGGATAAAAGGCACCCATATCGTAGTCCATCGCGTTCATAAATAGATTGTTGGATTTACGACCGAGGATCTCCACACCCACGTTGTCGTTCATTGTGGGTTCGGCATTGATCGCTCCCTTGAAGGAGCTGGAATCCTCTTCGTCTTCCTCGTCGTCCTCATCCGGCAACCCTTTGAAAAGTCGGGTGTCTGGATCCTTGCTTGGGTCATAGATGATGTTGAGATTGTTCGATTGGACCCATCCATCCTTCTCGAAATAGGCTTCTCGTACGTTACGCAACAGATGGGTCTCTTTGAAGATCTTGTTGTACGGCGTTTCATTGCGATGTGACCGTGCATAATAGGTAATGATATCCCGGACTTTACTCTCGATTCCATACTGAAGAAGTACGTCTTTTGTGTTGTATACTAGGTACAGAATCCAGTCAACATACGGGAAGGTCCGGATGTTCGTATTCTCGGGATATTCCACCTTATGATCTCGCAGTTCCTTGTCCGCAATGGCATTCAGCTTATAGGACTTCGCTTTGTGTTGCGATTTCCGAACCGTGGCATACAACCGCATCTGACAGAGATACATCGTATAGGAACTGCAATCGAACACATCCAGTTGCTTCGTAAACTCCATGTTCCGACGGTCCAATAGAAATCGACACCGCGGATATTTAAAATCCGGATGACACATGATGGACTCTGGATCATACCCGAGTTGCAAGATCCGATAATACAGATACTGAATATCAAACCGCATATTCCACGACATACAGAAGTTTGGCTTCCGTGTGTTGATCAACCGAAAGATGTCGGCAATGAGATCGATTTCCTTTTGATAGAGCCGAATGTGATACGAGATCACACCATACGTTGTATCGAACCGATCGTGGAGATCTTTCAGAAATGCATCGGGATTTGCCTTCAACTTCTCATGGTCCTTGCGCTGCCGTTCATACAAGGCATACCGTTCTCGATACTGTTCCTCTGTCATCACACCGCGTTCCGGAACACGTGGTTCTAAGACGAACGTATATGCCTCTTTGGTCGCTGCCAAGATCACCGTGGCTGCATGAACGGGCGCATAGGATGTGGTATCGAGATTATCGTTGTCCGGCATATAATCCAAGATATCGGTCTCGATATCAAGGAAGGCCACCGTTAACTTTGGCATGGTATATTCATGCTTCTGATACCAGTCATGCAGGAAATAATATTCCGGTTGGAAATCACACTTGAAGCAATAGGGCCACCGATACAGCTGCGTTAGAATACGTGGGTTGTTCTGTTCGCGCGCTTGTCGCAGAATCGATTCACCCCATGGACCGGCTGCCTTTGCAATCGTCTTGGGAATGTCGGAGATCTTCACCCGCACGGCATCCATCCGTTCCATTCGCTCTTCCGGTTTGTTATAGGTAAAATCCCGAAACTCCGGTTTCACGATATAGATGGTAGCCATCGGTTCCTCATACGTCAATTGGGGAACATCGTTGTCATCCAGATAGACAACCTCGAAACACTCCTTCTGTTCATGGCGTCTGCGCAAATAGTGCACGGAGATCAATTTCGGATTCTTCGCTTTAACCATAGAATCCCTCCTTGAAAAAACAGAAAGCCCTTGTGGAACTTTCTGTTTTTGGTTTTGTTAGATATGCCAATAATCCTTGTCCTTGTTCTTCTTTTTCTTCTTCTTTTTCTTCTTGGCCTCTTTGGTGGACAGATAGAAGGCATACATATTGTCCGCCGATTCCTTCTTTTTCTTCTTGCCACCCTTGCTGCCCTTCGTGAAATCCTTCACGATGTCATACAGGGCACGAGGCTGTCCATTCTTCTTGGTCCCGAGGATATACTTTTGCATCCCGTCGGGTGTGGCCAAATCACCGAACGAGTTGGCAAGTGTTGCCAAGGTGTTCTTTGCACTCATACTCTTGTCTCTCCTTGTCTTTACAGATTGGGGTTATTCCACTTGTCGTTTGCACGGGAACTAGTAATCATTTTGTTTGCCACAGCAAGACCCGCATCGATCCAACCATACCCATGGGATGCTGCCTGGGCACGGGCTCTCTCCCGATGGGCCCGCTGCATGGCATTCAACGTCTTCTTGCTGATGGCATACATGGAGATCCACCGTTTTAACACATCCTTCCGGAACCTTTTGATCCACGGTTTATCTCCCGGAATGAAATACTGCAAGAACTCCTTCAGCATGGCGCGATCTCGATCCAGATCCTCTTTCTTCCGGTAGACAATCACACCATGGCGTTCTACATCTCGTTTCGGATTCTTGGCATTCCGAAATACTTTGGATCTTCGGATGGGTGGATCCTCTTGCATGCGGAAACGATCCCGTTCCCGGGAACGGGAGGGACGTGTGACAAACGCCTCATACGGATCCAGCGGATGGAGTGGATCCTCCTCATCCTCTTCGTCATCGTCCTCTACGAAATCATAGGGATCTGCTTCTTCATCATCCTCGTCGTCATCCTCATCTTCATCATCGTCGTCTTCGTCATCATCGTCATAGTTCGATAGATCAAATAAGTCGTCGACATCTTCCTCATGGTCAGCAACTGCATCGGCAAGTTCATCCATCGACTCCTCATCGTATTGGAACAGAGGAATCTTCTTGGCACGATCGATCGAGGTACACAGATCGTTCCAGACATACAGTTTGTGCATGGTGTCCCGATCAAACAGATCTTCTCCATATGCACCCACATAGGAATACTTGAGATGGAGTCGCAGGTTATCGCTGGGACGATTCTTTGCAAAGGTCGCAATGATGGCACTCAACAGTTTTATCGCGTTGAGCTGTCGAAAGGTCATATCACCAAAGATCAGAGAATACGCTGGGGTTTGATCTCGTGTGAGCAGACCGTTGAAGTTCACTTGTTTTGCCGTGGAGATTTGTTTTCCGTCGCGGCTGGGACTGTATCCCCGGATGGGGAAGCTGTGTACCAACGCATCCTCTGGTACCACGTGCAAATACACATCAACCGTCATGAATCGTAGCCTCCTTCGTGAAATTTTAAATTACGTTGTTCCAATCCTCGCTATCTTTAAAGACACTCCGGTCTCCTTTTCGCAGTTTCTTAATCAGTTTCTTCGTCGTTTCAATCGCTCGTTTCATCGCATCGCCGTGATCCTCCAACAAGTCCTGTGGGAGAATGATCACCGATTCAAATTCCTGCAAATACGTTTCAATCGCGTCCGCCAATCGATCCATATCCGATTGCCGGATGTTATCCGGATCCACTTCCATGATGGACCCTATCATATCAATCACCTCCTAGACCATCGTGGTATTAAATCCAAATGGTTTTCGTATATAAATATAATATACATCCGAAAACCAAGGAGGTTATCCAATGAAAATCACAGATATCAAAGAGGTTGGATGCAACAACTTGTTGCGTTGGGCCATTAAAAACGGTGCCGATCTCAAGCGTGACACCGCCCTCATCAGTTTAATCAATGACGAGACATCCTACATGGTGACCTTCGATGACATCACATTCTTTGAACTCTTTCGCCTCACCCAGATGTACCGTGACAATCTGGCCATCATTGCCACGAAACCGGCGGAAGTACCCTCAGAGGAGGATCTGCGATATCGATTCCCGGGAGAATATGTCGATCCCAAAGACGAGAAACACCACATCTCCTATGCCAAGGCGGCAGCCGATTCCATCCATCCCATGATCAACATCGCACTCCAAATGCAGGCCGACGATGATATCATTCCGAGTTCCGTACCACAGTTACTGTTGCCAATGATCTCTCGGAGATACACGGTTCAGATTCCAGTTTCCTTTGTCGATGTGATCAACTCCATTCCCACCGCGGCTGAAGTCAAATCACTCTTCAATGACCTGTATCCGAAAAACCTATCCCAACAGACCCTGGAGAATCCGGAGAGCAGTGTGGTTCGCATGTTGATGCTCGGTTTCCCCAAGGCAACTTCCATCATCCAATACAACAAGCAGTACGAGAAGTATTTGAATGCGATCAAATATCGAAAGATCGAGTCGGTGAAGACCAACAAGATCTACACCATGCGTCTCGATGGGTTCTACGCAATCAATCCAGTCACACGAGCCATTGTCCGAAGCTCGTTGTTCCATGCCAATAAGGCCGATGTTAGCAACACGTTAAAACAGTTGAGTTGGACCTATGATTGGTTAAAGCTCGACTTCATGGTGCAACTTCCTCTGCAACACATGCAGTCATTGTTAAATGATTTCTCCACAGAGAAGATCAGGGTCCAATACGAGTCGGCGATGAGCAATATCATCAGCAACGGGATTGGAAAGTTAGAATTTCTCACGTATGACACCGATGCTGCACCAACCACGCCTGAGGAAGAGGAGAAGGTCAAAGAAAAGGTGACACGGCTCAGTGCGTATAAGACGCGTATTACTGAATGCATTGGGATTGCACTCAATACGATCCAAGCACTGATCAGTTCTGACACAGATGCCGATTCCAACAGCATCTTCTCGTTGTTGCCGGGTCTCTACCGGGCAAATGCCCTGGTCACCATTGACCTCAAATATGAGAAGGAATATTTAGCATACTCGGATGATCCTGTGGTCGCCAGCATGTTACATGACATGGTCGTTATGGGAAATCAGGTATTGACCAATATCGCCAACAGTAGCAAGTCGTGAGGTTCGTTCTTAATTCGCAGCAGGGACAGGAGCGGAACCAGAGCCCTTGGTGGCAATGGCAAAGAGGATCGGAATGAGCCCAATGGCAACCTTCGTGATGGGTTCGGCATGCCGTTTGAAGAAGTCCGTGAATTTCTTCCACCCATTGGCAAAAGTCCGTTTTACGGAATAGAACCACCGCTTGAACTTTGTCCCGTGGTCCAGTTGTTTTAGATCCACACCGGTCTGGCGGCTGAGTGCCTCCAACTGCAACTGGATGTCCTTCAACTCCACGTTGAGTTTGACGATCTTCTCGGAGTCCTTCGGGCGGAACGGATCGAGTTTAGCTAGCTTCCCACGGAGCAAATCACGACGGGCGATCAGCTCCATCATTTCAATTTGCATCTCTTTGTTGCGTTTTGCATACCGGGTGATCTGTTTCTTCTTCTCCTTGACGAACCAATCCCGTGTCACATACAACGGGCCCTGGGTATCGGGATCGGCCGCTACAAAGGGCATCGGAACCTCCACTGGTTCCCGAATCTCATTCTTGTGAAGTTTGGCCTGCTTCTGCTGCCGTTCGGCAACGTTATCCAAGATCTGATCCTGATAGACCTTCGGATAATTTTTGAGCCCGTGGGTGAAGAAATAGTCCTCGCTGAACATCTGGAACATACTAGCATCTCCTTTGATAATTTTTTGAAAGATAACCAGAATGCGGAATACCGCAGTTCTCCTATCTAAAGAAAGAATATATCATCGAAAAAACAAGCAAAAAATAAAAGGAGTAGAGAGGGATGATCCCTCTCTACTTCGATTCTTTTTTACGGATGTGCCAATTGTTTTACCATCTTCGAGGTCCCATTCGACAGGTTGTTGCGCGGCACGGTCTTTGCCTTTCCAACCGCCGAGATAGTATCCCGAAGCCCTTTATCGATAAACTCTTTGTTGTTTAACGAATCCAGATAGGTGACCGAGGAACCGGTGTTCGTTGTGATCGCCTGCAGGTACTGCACAATCGAGCCCAACATGGTTGTCACGGCTGTGAGATCGGTTCCATTCTGGATGGTCGTCGTTTCCCGAGTCGGGATGGTGTTGTCGAACTGAACCAAACTTCCTGTCGGGTTATAGGTGATGCGTTTCGGATTGTGACGCGCCGTGTAATTCGGTGACTCAATTCTCGACGTCCCGGTCGATGTGATGAGATCGGGACCACCTAACCCAAACGGTTTTCCATTCTTCTGAATCTTGGTACCGTGACCAAGTTGTGCATTGATCTTTTCTTTCTTGGCCGTCTTGGACTTGTTGATGACGCGCCGTAGCTTCGGATCCATCTCGTTGGTATTCCGTGCTGTGATGGCACTGAGTTCCGCCTTCGATTCACCCGGTCCACCAATGCCCATATTCGCACCACCGTGTTTGGCCATGTACTCCTTGGCATTGAATCCGGGACCACCGATGCCAGCCTTGGCATACTGGTTGTAAATCTGGGTTGCACTCGTACCACGCTTCTCTTGCCACGGGATACCTTCATACCACTTGTTGAATGTATAAGCGGCATTGTACGGGGTAGTCTCTGCCTGTACCTTGGCCTTGACGTTGGTGCCGTTGGGGCCCAGGTCACTGTCACTGCTCGTCATCTCCCAGTTTGCAAACGCCAGCTGCGCAGCAGAGGTATACCACGGCATGCCCTGCGCCTTGGAGAACTCCAACAGTCGTTTGGCACGTTCGCCCGTCCAACCGGCATAACCCAGACCCGCATACGTATACCCATCGGATGCCGTATAATACGGAACGTTCAGGGAGATACCTTCGCTGAGGAGCTGGTTGATCACTCGTTTGGAGTACTGGCTGTACTTCGGGATGTCTGCAGCTACCTTGGCATAGGAGGCGGGATCGTTCTTGTCACCGTACGTATCTCGGAAGTCTTGCAGGTAGTTGCTCTCCACAGACATGGGAGTGTTGCCCGATTCGTGGGACCAGTTTCCGAGGATACCGGCTGCCGACTCTGCATCAAACCCCATAGATCGTAGATAATTGAACAGCGACCCGATGTCTCCTTCTTCTGGATACGCAGCGATCGCGCTCCAGTCCACAGGACGGATGTAACCGGCCACACGAGTGGTGTCGTAAGTAACCTTCTCCACCTTGTTGTGACTGTCACCCTGGTATACGCCGATGGAACCACTGCTGGCATTGTAGATGATACCGGCAACCACACGACGGGTGTTCTTATCGTTGATGATCGCGATATCACCACGGTCGGGTTTATTCACGATCTTGTCGGGCATATTGCGTTTGTACTGCGTCAACAGATTTTTTGCTTTGCCTGTCTTAAACTCCAACGGATAGCCAGCTTCATTGAAACACCACTGGACGAAGGTCGTATCCCAGTTGTAGTTGTCACCGTCGAATGTTTCCACGCCAGTACCGTAATACCACGTATTGTATTTGACGTTGTTACTGCCCGCCGGATTGTCCGACTGTCCCACTTCCCCTTCACAGATTTGGAGGAATTTATCCAATGTCATGACGTCGGAATTAAAGTCGAAGGTGGTACTGGAACTCGAAGAACTGGAACTACTGGAAGAGGAGTTTCCAAAGAGGCCCAATGTGATCGTATTCAAGAAGTTGGTACCGATCTCAGAGAGCTTCGCAAGGAGTTCCGCCAACGGACCAGAATACGTCTTGTTTTCCTCACCATTGAACTCACCGTCTTCCACAGCGGTGGAACTACCCGAGGGCGGGTTGGCTTCGGGATGTCCCTGGATATCACTCAACGGATTGAATGGCACCGAGTTTCCATTTGCATCCATTCGTTCGAACTGATAGTGCAGGTGAGGACCTGTCGATGCACCGGTGTTACCCATATCACCGATCTTGTCACCCACATTTACAGTAGCACCTTCCGAGATACCACTGGGCAACGAGTTGTAGCGCATGTGGTAATACCGGATGACATCCGGTCCATACTGACCCGGATTCGTAACATCCAGAATCAAATAGTTACCCATGGTAGAACCATCGGCATCGGTGTTGTCCGGGATCGTACGCTTGAAGCTGCGAACCTTGCCTTTGTAGGTGGCTGTGACTTCCGCCTCACCCGATCCGTCCACAGGGGCAATATCAATACCGTTATGATCAGGACGGTCCGGTGTCTGGAACCCGGAGGTCACGGTGTACTCTTTCGACAACGGGTTACCGCCTTGTCTACTCGTCAATGATAGGCTAGACATGGCACTGTTCTCATTCGATGCAAGACCACTACTATAGCCACCATCGTTGGTGATGCTCACCCGGTTGTTGATGGGACCGATGCCGAATTTACCTTTCTTATGAGAGGATCCATGAACCTTCAGATCAGGACCACCGTACCCACTCTTTCTGCCAGCACCGGTTCCAGAGGTCTTTCCACCATCGGTGAATTCCTCCACGTCGCCAGTCACTTTCTTCCAGAAGGAACTCAAGGCGTTGCCAATCCAGTCACCAATGGTTTTGCCTTTGTTGTTGCCCTTCAACCACGGAGCATCTTTCTTCTCCCATTCTGTGGCAGCTTTGGCCATATCAACCATGGGACTGGTAAAGGAGGTCGTCACGGTCGTCAGAGAAGCTTTCATGAACTCTCCGTATTTGCCCGTCTTGAGTTTTGTCTTGGTCTTCCCATCGGCGGAAACCATTTCAATGGTCTTTCCATCTTCATCTGTTTCGTACTGTGTACTCTTTCGCTCTTCCATGGTCTCGGAAACTGCCTCCGAGGGACCCATGAAGAGACTCTTCAATTTGTTAAAAGCGTTGGAAACCAGATTTCCAATGCCACCTGTTTTCTTTTTCCGTCCGGCTCCACCGCCGCTGGTCGAACCACCGGACTCCGATTTCTTTTCTTTGATTTCACCATTGTCACCAATATCGTACTCGGTGTTTGCTTCATCAGAGCCAAGTAATTCAGATACCGCTCTTGCAGGAGCAGTAAAGATATTCTTTACGGCGGATAGACCAGATGCCAGGAATCCAGCAACGCCGCCTTTTTTCTCAGCCTCTTCTGGATCCTCTGTGAGTCCAGCTTTTACCTGTTCTCCAAAATTGGCAACCTGTTCTTTGGCACCGGTGAACCAGTCGGCAATCTTTCCGAAAATGTTCTTCTCTTTGCCTTCTACAATGAATTCACCGTTCTCATCCGTGACGGCGACACCTTCCTCGTCTGTCTTATAGATATTGCCACCACCGAAGAAGCGACCAATGCCGCTGAAGAATTTACCGACCTGGTTACCCCATTTCTCATCCTCCATCAACTTGTTGCCATATTTATCAACAGCCTGCACTGCCGTACCGTCGGCCTTTCGTACGACATCACCATTCTCGTCTTTGACATACTTCCGTTCACCACCGACGAATAGCTGTTGCATACCATTGGAGATCTCACCACCGGCATCATCAAACTTCAGATGGCCATCCTCTGTATACTGCGTCTTACCGTGCCAGAGTTGATCCCAGAAGCCGGTGTTGTTGATCATATCATTGAATGCAGAAGAACCTAGACTCGTTCCATATGTCTCGTTGTAGTAATTGAGCTCGTTGCTGAACTCGGCTTGTTTCTCGGTCAGGTTGGCATCGCCGCCGAGCACACGATATAGGCTTTGTGCCAAGAACTGTTTGATGCCAGTACCAAGTACACCAGATGCAACAGCATCCAGAATATCGATGATCAGACAGATAGTACCGAATGCAGGAACCATCTCCAGTGCGCCAAATACGCCAGTCAACACGGTGGAGATTGTAGTCATCAGAGCATCGGCTTCCCCTGGCAGTACACCAAACAGATGCTCAGTGCTACAGTAACCAGAGATCATACCGACGACGCCACCGACTGCAATACCGATACCAAACGTTGCTGCACCAATTGCCTGTTTTGTCGCACTAAATCCAAGCTTCTGCAGAATCTTTCCTACGATATCATCTGTGAACGATCTGATATCTACAGCATCAATGATCTTACCGATGATATCATCGACTTTGTCAGCAACCTTCGCGATCTGTTTATTGCTCTTCAGCTTATCACCTACAAACTCCATTGCCGACTGGAAGAGGTTGATGATCTTATCGATCAGGGATTCCTTCCCCTTAGCTGCCGACTTTACGGAGTTTATCATCAGTCCACCAGATACAGCAACTTCACTGGCATTGCCAATGGCCGCCGACTGTTCTTCGTTTGCACCGAGTGCAGATGCAATATTGGATCCAAGGAAGTTAGCACCAGCACCAGCAGCTTTCATCACACCGACACGGCCTGCCTGTTTGACAATGCCAGCCGCTGTAGAACCACGGAGATCTTCATCCTTGAGTTCGTACTCCGCTGCCTCATCCAAAGCCTTGTTGGACTTATTGCGATATTTATCCGCCAAGCGTTGGTTTCGTCTTGCACCGCCGCCACGGCTGGAACCACCTGTACCGTAGGAATCCGCTTTGGCCTGGTATTGATCCGCTTTATCAGCATACCTAGTGGCCTGATTCATCTTCCAATTGGCCATGAACCGATTGGCAGCGGGCCCAGACACAACTTCCTTCCGGAGGTTATGGAGATATAGTACTTCGTCTTTCGCATGGGTGGCGGCACTATTGCGCACATTGTTGCCAGCACCGTCGGTTTGGACATGGTAGAGATCGGCACCCGGAATGGCAAAGTCCCACGCACTGTCGACGTTGGTATCGAACGGACTAAGGACAGCATTGACACCGGCATCGGTGGCATCCTGGCCCTTGGGTTTTCCATTGCCAATCCCGAAGAAAGCCAACAGGTCTGAGAAGCCCTTTCCGATGTTGGACAGTGTATCCCCAATGCCAGAGAGCAGAGATCCCCAGTCCACTTTCAACAGAGCACCGAGCCCGAGAGCACCGAGGATCCAGGGAAGCAGTTTCCCAAGACCACCCATGAGGAAGTCACCTAAGCCACCAAAGAGCTTCGACAGCCACGACTCCTCCTCTTTCTCTTTGCCCTCTTCGATCTGTGTGCCTTTTTCCGCCTGCTCATCCACCATCTTGATCATGTACTCCTCCATGGTGTCACGATCGGAATCGTTCTTGGAGGATTCCATGGTGGCCTTCTTGACGAGTTCAGCCTCTTCGGTTGTAAAGGTTCCATTGGCCGAACCGATGGCAGAGATACCCGACACGATGGAGTTTGCAAAGTCATCCGCATCGGTGATGTCGAGCGCTTCTCGTTCTTTCTTCGTCATCTTCCGAGGAGTCTTCGGTACGATGTCCGCCTCCGGAGAGTCGGCCTTGATGGGAGAGTTGATCGGTTTGGTACCCGGGTCCCCATCTCCATTCATGATGTCGATGATTCGTTCGAGATACCGATGTACGCCTTCATCATGGGTAAAGATGGAATGTTCCCCATCCGTGGTCAGTGCATGCTTCGTGAGATCGGCGATATCCGTTTGGATCTGTTCTTGCGACTCCTTCATCTGTGCCGTGTTCTCACTGATGTCCTCGGAGTGCTGCTTGATCTCTTCTTCGGTCATGTACTGTTCCGCGGTGATCTCCTTATCGGTCATCCGGGTGATGCGTCGTTTGTTCTTGTTTCGCTCCCGTTGCCGGTAGTCCTTGTATTTCATATTGAGAACGTTGTCCGGACTGTCGTACGCTTCATCGATACTGCGGTTGCGCGCTTCTCGACGATCTTTCAATCCTTGCCGAGCTTCTTTCGGCGCGATCATGGAAGCGAGAGTACCCAGTACACCACCGGAGATTCCGCCCGCTGTATTGATCGCACCACGCGCTGCTCCACCGAAGAGATTCACGGCACCTTGGAAGAGTCCGGTGAACATCTTGGAGAGGCCCTTTCCAATACCACGGAAGGGAGCCGTGATCATCTTTCCGATAAACCTAAACGCTCTTCCAAAGGTCGCATCGGCAGCCCGTGCAGCTCGTTCTTTGATCGCATATCCGATGTCGGACAGGGGCCCAATCACTTTCTTCTCGATGACCTTGGCACCCTTGCTCAACGTCTTGTCAAGCTGGAACTTCAACGGAGTGATGAATGTGTCGGCAAACTTCGAGATGATGCCAGTGGGCTTTGCATTCCCTTCCTCATCTTCATCGTAGCCGAACAGGAGTTTGGTGATCTTGCCCTTGATGTCGAGTCCCGAGAGGGCATTGCCCGCCACAGCACCCATGATCAGACCAATTGGTCCTCCAAGAAGTCCCATACCAGCGAATGCACCGACGGAGGCAGCGATGAAACGCTTTCGTTTGTTAACGACATTTCCTTTGCCGTCCTTATCCTTGTCATCTCCGTAGTCAAAGTAAGAGGCAACGCGGGAGAACCAGGTGGAAGATTTGTTCTTAATGGCATCGAAGGACTGGGTAAACTCATCCTTCAGAGCCCCGAAGATACCGCCGCTCTCATTGTCCTTGACGACGACTTCCTTGTCGCCATCCATGTAGGAGTATCCTTTACCCGTGAACTTATGACGGAGGTAACCTGTGACGTTGCCAAAGGAGTCGTTGAGTTTCTGCAACCCTTCCTTCCCTTTATTGGCGGCAAACATCGTCAGATCATTCATCGATTCACTGATCGCCTGGTAGATGCCCTTGGAATCACCTTTGCGGAAGGAATCCCACAGCTGTTTGCCACGTCGCTTGCCCCAGTTCTTAAACTTCTCACCGGTGCTCAGAGGATTGCCATATTCGTCTACATCGCTGACCAACTCATTGGGGTCGGTGCTGATGGAAGGAGCTTTCCCAGAAGCCACACCTGCTTGGGTCGGACGTTTGATGGCTTTGGTCCGCATCCCTTCCGGTTTCTCCAAATAATCGCCCATTGTCGGATAGGGAGAATCCATGTCATCTCCCATCCCGGAGACATACACATTCAACCCGGTGTCGAGTCGTTTGTAGATGCTGTAGAGGGCGTAGTTGGTGTAGTTGAGTCCCTTCCCGGGATGGATTCGTGTCCGAGCGGAAATATCCGCCTGAGTCTGTCCGTAGTCGGGTGTCCGACCGTACTGTTTCCGGATGGCGGACAACTCATTTCGGATCGTATCGGTAAAGCCAGAGAGATCCGTTTGATACTGCCGAGCCTCCTGGATGTAGGCCTCGAGAGAGGAACTCCGTTCCAGATTGCGTCGTGCGGCCTGGTACTCCATGTCCCCCACGACACCGGTCTTATCCGTGTGGCTGAGATTGGATGCGATCTGCTGTAAGCGTCTGGTGTCCGCTTTGGAGAATTTTCCCCCGCCGAGAAGCTGCATCATGTACTCTACAGCCGATTCCGGGGAACTCAACCGGCTTCGGTTGAATGTGATCATCGACTTGTTGCCGGTATTTCCTCCCATGTCAGCCAACATGAGATCATACACCATCTGACCAAACGCATCGTTTCCAAAGGTACGCTTGGCAGCGGCACTTGCATTGTTCAGTCCACCAATCGGAGCAGACGCTTTCTGGAAGTTGGCGCGCACTGCCCGCCGTGTGATAAACTGGCGAGACCGATAATCGTAGACGGTATCCTCTCCCCCGAGCGCCACCAAGATCTTACGAAGGTAACCAGGAATCGCACCAGTGATCGCCTCTTTGGTCAGGCTATCAAAGGGAACCTGCTTCAACTCTAATGTGTCGTTGGAAGTATCCACCGATTTCCGTCTTGCATTGATTCCGAACAGACGGGCAACCCGATTATCGGAACTACCCAGATTGATCAAGGCACGCATGATGCCGTCACTGACAGCTTCATCGATGCCTTTCAGTGTCTTATCGAGATCCGGTGCCACCCTCTTTACGACGGCCTCGAACGCCATGTTCATAAAACCATCTGGGCCGGTGGAGGTGATTGTCTTCATCATCGGTAAGACGGCAGAAGCCAATCCGAGAATCGGATCACTCTTGATATTCTCTCCGATGATCTTTTTATAGGTTCCCAGGGAGAAACGACCACTCCTCACCATCTGTTCCGTGGCACTTGTTTCTCCGGAGTTTGCCAAGTTTGTTTCGATGAGCGTAGCGGTGTTCTTTGTCAACACCTCTAAGATATTGGATAACAGCGTATTCGTGGTTTGGAATCCACTGGTTACAGATGCATTGAGGTTTTGGATCGATGTCGTGACGTCCGCCATGGCAAACTGTTGCGACTCCGCCAACCGCATCGAACTGTTGACAATAGCGCTGGCCAGTTTGTTGGTGTTCGCATTGGATTGCTCCACGAAGGCAGAAGAGAACGAAGCGGTACTCGTGTCATCATTGGAAACATCTTCCTCGATGTCGTAATTCATCACGACGTCCGTACCACTGCTGAACTCATCGGCCGCTCCCATATACCAATCAAAAATATTTTTCATGGTTGCCGAGCTCCGCAACCGTTTGAAGTTTTGATTGACAGAACTTATGTTATTCCGCAACCCGTTTGCGGTACTGCGGATCTCCGATGCGTTGCTGGTGATCGTGGGCATGGCACTCGTGATGTAATCACGGGCAGCCCCTGAGATGAGAGATCCTGTCCGTTTGAAGAACTGCGCACCGATCGTTCGTTTCTTGATCGTTACATTTGCAGCCATCCAAATCTCACCACCTTTGCTAAAAAATAACTTCCTATCCTAGGGATTCAGATGCTTTAATACTGTGTGGAAAAGACGCTTTTTCATAAAAAAATGAAATCGCCACAGGGAGAAACCTCCCTGCAGCGAAATCATTTTCTGATCTTGTTACCCGACCACGTTGGTCAGGTGCGACACGGCAAACTCGTACAGGAGTTCTCCCAATACGAGATTGTACCGGTGGGTTGCGGTAAATTCGTTCACGGTCTTGGTATAGTCGATCGTGATGACCGACGCATCTTCCTCTTTCGGGAAGTTGATCACCATCTTGATTTGATCCGGTCCGAAGAAGAGTCTTCCCACCATGAAGGAATTCTTGGGATCGTTGTAGGCATTTTGTGCTGCCATATTCAGATAGATGTCAATGATGTAAATGGACTGTGCGGGATCCTTCAGACGGGGATTCCGAATACAGAACAGATTGTGTGCAAAGCCCAGGTACTCCGTGGGATCCTCTGCATGTTTTACAAGCCACTGGTCGATCCGCCGTTTGAAATCCTTCCATTCAGGATCGATGTTAAACTTCACGTATTCACGTTCCTTGGTCACCGGTGCTTTGGTTTGGATCTTCATGGGTTTCTCCTCACGATGAATTTCTGTTTCATACGACTCTACCAAAGTAAACAGGGCATCAATCCCTTCTATGACAAACGACGGCACATAGAGATCGCCAAGTTTATCCACGGGATTGTCCTGGTAGTCCTCCACCTGTTCGATGAGGTGGAGTGCGTCAAATACGATCTTCATATACTCGTCAGTGAAACCCATGTACCATTCGATCGGCACCATGGCATCGATCTCATTTTTGGAATACGGTGCAACGATCAGTTTATCGCGCTTGATGTATACGATGACGTTTGGGAAATAGAGTGTCAGGACTCCATTGACAAGTTGGTCGGCGTTCGCTCTGTAAATGATATCGATCGCCCTTCGTAACGCTAACATGGTTTTGACTTCTTGCATGAGTATCCTCCTTTTGTTCTTATCCGAGCAACATAGGCTCGGGATCGTTTTGAAATGCCTCCAGAAATACTTGTATCTCTCTATATACGATATCGTCGTTTTGTAACTTCTCGACACAGTCTGACAGCTGAACCGTGCGAGAGCGGATCGTTTCGACGTTTCCGATCCATGTAAAGAGCTTAACCCGAACTTGCATGGAACCGATGCGAAATTCCAAGAATTTGCGACCGGTCTCAGTATCCAGTATGGTGAATACGGAACGGTGCACGGATTTGAATCGATTGCGTGTCACCGTAAACCGACCGATCGTCGTATGGCGCTTGTTCTGGTTGAAAGAATGAGAAATGGCATCCACAATCGTTTTGAAAGTCATCACGTTTGATCCTCCTTTATATCTGTATAAAGGTCTGGTTCCTTTTGTGGATCAATCGTAATATCGTTCCAACTCCTCCTCTGTGAGACGGGGACCAGCCCAAATGGGATTTAACTCACAGAGCGCAATGGCTGCCTTGTACAACTCCCTCCACCTACGATCTCGTTTCAAGTCACGTAGCGGTGTGGATTCTGGAACTCGACGATGACAGGGCTCTCCTCCTTCGGCCGAACTCAAATAGATGCGGCCATGACTCACCAAGACCCTTCCGCAGAAGAGAAAGGTATCATTCTCGAGACGATAGAAGAGGTACGACGCTCGCTGTTTCATGGATGTCTCACAGAGAGCCACATAGGTTCCGTTGTGGTAACGAACTGGATGATAGACCGGGTATGTCTGTGCAATGCCCGTGAGTAAACGCACCAAGGTGCGCAGGGTAAACGTCTCTTTGTGATGTTCCATCTATCGTCACTCCCTACTGAACGGTTTACTGGGATAGGCGGATCGATACAGTTCGAAGAGAATGTGGAGTACCTCATTAGGGATGTCATAATTGAGAGTCTGGGTGAGATACGAATCCACGGTGGCAATCGTCCGTGGAGATCCAGACTTTTCTCCGGTACGCGTAATCAATATGAGAGAAATGATGTCATTGTACGTATGAGAGGGAAACACCAGCCCATTTCTGGTAACATCAACCGCATTCGGCATGGATTCAATGCTTACCGTGACCCCGGTTGCATCTTTGCTCTCATGGTCAATCATCTCCACGGTGATGCTGTGCATCTCCAATGTCACATCGGCTGTGGGTTTCTTGATGATCACCTTTGCCTCTCCCCACCGCAGGCACTCTTGGGTTGCCAAATTCAACAAATCCACGAGTCGCAACTTGCGCTGGAAGAGTTTCTTCACTTTGGACCACATGATTGAACCTCCTCACAGGAAAATATTTATGTAAAGCGTGGAACCGCCATGGGATGGTGGGAACCGCCCGGTGCGATGTCGAATCCCTGTTTGGTGAGCTCTGCAATCACTGAACTAAAGACATCGTACAGATCGCGCACGACGGATTCACATGTACCGGACATGGGTAACTTTTGTACCAATCCCACCCTATGGGACGAGACCACGAATTGATGAAGGGTAGTCGTGGTGCGATCGCTGTTGTGGTAGACGCGGCTGACGTCTAAGATCACACACCACGACCGTCCGTACTTGGCACTGAGTGTGACCTTGTACGGACTATCGGACTTGCGTAGAAGGAGAATGGCCGAACTATCACTGGAGAATTGTCGTTCGATGCGAACCCCGTTGTACACAACGGATTTGGAATCACCCAACTGGTGCATCGCCGCATAGAAGATGGGCTCCAAACGCATGTAGTACAACAGACCGTTTAGTTTTCTCCATTGGAGATACCGACCGAACATGGAAGGTGGGATGACCGAGTAAACAAAGTCGATGAAGATTTTCAGAATCGGACGCTTGATGATTCCGAACGTGTCATATACACGATCATCCCGACGGCGCATCATATAGGCCGTACGCTTATTTCCCTTTGTGTCAAAGGTATCAATAGTAATAGATGCACATGGATTGCACAGATCGTTGGGTCCATCGAATGCTAAATGAACATACATCTTGTATGGATACGTACACTCGATATCAAAGATGCCAGCCGATCCAATTCCGATCCGAATGGACACATCCCGTGTGGTGCGAAAATACTTTTTCCCAGAGACATGAAACACGTTGTAGACGTTCCTGTCTTTGGAAAACTCCGTAATCGCCGTCATGATGTCACCGTACTTGACCTTGGACATGCTGTATTGGCGATTGGGTTGAAATGCAAATTCGATTTCTTCCATATGAACGTTTCCCTCCTACGCAATTAGAATATACAAACAATCGTATCCCAGATACGATTCAACTCAAATAAATGAGCTTTAACGGGTACTCCACGAATCGCTTGTCATTTAGCTTCTGTACCGATTCGATGTCCGATTTATCGATCAACTGGCCCCGAATCGATTCTCGATCGGCCTCGTTGGTCATAGCAATCTGGGTATCCAGATTGATACACCGGAACGCCTGTACGATGTCCTCCCGGTACTTCGTCGGGAAGAGTTCTGTGATGGAACCAATGGAGGAGAAATCACGCAAGACGATCCCTCGTTCCAATCCCTCTTTCAACAGGTTCATGAATTTCCCATACCCAAACCCCTTGGCCGACTTGATGTTTCGAATCTTACTCCCTTTGATCGACAGCAACAATTTGAAGTACAGCTCACTGTTGAAGATGGCCAAATCAAACGGGGATTCATTCTTGACGATGCTGGTGACCGTATCGGAGACGGTAGACGATACGCCGAAGTGCTGGAATCTACGCTTGATATAGACCATCTGAAATTCCGGTCGGAAGAGGTACTGGGAATCGAACACATCCCCGGAAATCACAACATGATCGATGCTCTTTCCCTTTTCCACATTTGTCATATTGGCCAGCAGAGCCGGGACAACACTGGAGTCGAACCCTTTAGATCGTACAAAATAGCACCCTGGGAGATAGCTCAAAATCAAGGCAATCTCCGGCAGAATCACGTGCAACAATAGATCGCTCATATCCCGGAACTGAGGATTGGAGAGATAGCGGTTCTTATAATAGGAACGGTAATACTTATTGAACGAGGTCATCTCCTGTTCCAGGTCAGACTCGAGATCGGTGTAATAAAAGTACACGTTCACCTCTTTGTATTGCCGCAGAAAATACCCGCGATAATGGGCAAGTAGATTGATAATACTCGATTCCAGCTCCAACACCACGTCCTGTCGGTAATAGGTGATCAGTTCTCCCAACCGTTTGTACGTTGTGAGATTTTTCAGAATACACTCAAAATTCAAATACACATGGACACAGTCACGGACTCCTTCGAAGGAATGAAGGTGCTGTGATAGCTGGTCCCATTTTAACATCCAAGCCCCGGCGGCAATTCCCAGCCCTGGTGTATATTTCTCCATCATGACGTTTCCTTCCTTATGCAATTCGAGTTTCGACCAATTGAATTTGATCGATCGGAACTCCAATGTCTTTCGATGCTCGATTCAGGAAGATCCGGATCTCCCCGAACATCCACTTGTACTGTCTCAGTTGTTTCTTCAACAACTTCTCGTCGATTCCCTGGTCGATGTAGATCCGCAAGGCGATGTTCGATCCCACAAACCCCTTGGTGATCGCATAGTCCACCGCACTCATATAGTCCGATCCCAATGTGGCAATGTACACATCGTTCCCTTGTGAGAAATTCTTATATGCCGACAGGATATCAAAGATCCCTTCGGCGATGTGTACCGTGATGCGCTCGGTTGTAAACAGATCCAATGTCACCTTCACCGTGTAGAAGGACTTCACCGAGGGAAAGAGTTTGATCTTTCGCCACTGGCTTTCCGGTCCCTCTGTAAACGTTCGTGTTAACAACATCGCCTTGTCGTCACTGAGAAAGGAGATCGAGTTGAAATTATTCGGTAACGTATTGCGGACACGCTGGGTGACATACGGATCCAATGCATGCATATCCCACACAATCTTGAATTTATCCAGGTCCTCGTAGGTAAAACCTTTACCTAATCGACTTTCGATATAATGGGACTGTGGAGAATCCAGAACTGGGGTACCAGTGAGTATGTTGATATCCTTCCCTTTGTTGGAACCGATCCGATTGTACCGCTGGGTTCCGACCGATTGGATGACCTTCTCCGGCAACCCTAGCTTAGACAGGAAATATTTGCCAACGATCCCCGACGCGTTGCATTTGAAACAGATATACAGCATTGGCTCTGTCGGATCGTTACTGCACTTGATGTAACAATGAGCATCGCGCAAATTTTTCTGACTGTCTCCACAGATGGGACAACGAATGCGATACTGGATCGGACTGACCTTCATAAACACATCCACGTGTTGTTCGATCTCATGCAAAATTTGTTGCTTGCTATCGTTCATGAAAACTGCCCTCCCTTGCATTTTTGCTTGCTATATAGAAAATATACAATTTTAATTTATATATTATACTAGTAGAGAATGAGATTTGATACCCAATCAAATTCACATTCTAAATCCATTCGTATTTCCAAAGGAGGAATCTTAGTATGGAAAACATCAAAAAGAATTCGGTGATCATCGGCGTTGGGAATTGCGGTTCCCAGATTGCATGGTTGGCCGAACAGCGGTATCCGGAGCTCTTCGACTGCGTGTACATCAACACCAGTAGTTCCGACTTGAGCATGGTGCGTTCCAAGGACAGTATCAAGATCAAGATCGGTACCAAGAACATGGCCGAAGGATCCGGCAAGAACCGGTCCAAGATGAAGGATTACCTGGAAGAGGACATCAGCGATCTCCTGCGCAACCAGTCCTTCACCGATGTAATCCTGGACAAGAAGTACTGCTACGTCGTCTGTTCCGCTGCCGGTGGTACTGGATCCGGTGCTGGTCCTGTGTTGATGGCCATTCTGAAGCAGTGCTTCCCCGATACCAACTTCATCTTGGTGGTCGTGATGCCGCAGGTGTCCGCCTCCATCATGGAACAGGGGAATGCCCTGGAGTTTGCCCAGGAGCTCTTCTCCGATGCCATCGGTGAGGATACCGTGTACATGGTGTACGACAACGAAAAGATGGCCAACTACTCCCCGACCCGTTGTCTGGAAGCCGTCAATGAAGAGATCGTGGAAGACCTTCGGATTCTGACGGGTATCGACAACTATGCGACTCCGTATGAATCCATCGACGACGCTGACATGGAATCCATTCTGACCACCCCGGGTCGACTGCTCATCACCCGGATCCAAAAGGGTCTCACGGAGAAGTACATGGAGGATGCTGCCCTGGACGATCTGATCATCAAGACGATCAAGAACGGAGCGCAGGCAGAAACCGATCGCAATAAGCGTGTGATTCGGTGGGGCATCATCACCTACATGACCGATGAAGTCAATCGTCTGTACGATTCGAAACATGAGAAACTCCAGGAGTTTATCGGCACTCCGATCGAACGGTTCAACCACAACGCCATCAACGATGGAAACGAATCACTGAACTTCCTGTATCTGATTGCGGCTGGTATGTCTCCGATCAACGATCGTGTCAAGAAAATCACAGAACGAATCGAAGAGTTGGAGCATGCGTTGGCCAAGGAGGATGCCGACAAATTCGTGATGTCTGGTGAAGGAGCTTCCTATAACGTGATGGAGGAACGGCGCAAAGAGGACCGTCGGAACCGCGCCCAGAAGACGGTTTCTACCTCGGACATCTTCAACCGATTTCGCAAAAATTAACCAAGAAAAACGAACGATGGATCGGTGGGAATTGTCCCACCGGTCTTTCGTATCGTCTTTACAATCTATTTTAGAAAAGAGGTTTCCTATGTTACAACCCATCGACACAAACATCGAAAATCAAGAAGATTCGAAAATTAAGAAGGGTTTATCCCTAGCAAATGCTATGCTTAAGGGGTACATGAAAAACAAACTTCTCGTTGGACTCAGTCCCCTCGACCAGATACTCACAGATACCCTTACAGACATCACTACCACGATCGGAACGTTTGTCGTTCGAAAGTTACAAGGTAAGGTGCAACGGAGCATCACGTTCACAGCCGGGTACGGTTCCCTCTTCTCCTACTGGATGGAAGAGGCACTGTATGGCGTTCTCTATCAGTATAACGATCTAAAGAAAGCCAGCCGGTTGTCGTTGGCTAGTCATAATACTGACAAGGATGGTTCCTCTGTCTACTTCGAACTCGATGAAGGGATCCACTATCTGAAGTACCGGAAGTGGAATATCATCCTCAACATCGAGTACCTGCGTGCAGGGAATATCAACATCCGGGGCACCAATTCCAAAACACGCCAGTACACCATCATCTGTTTCGATCTCGATCCGGAATTCCCCAAACTATTTGAACAGGATATGATCGCCCATCGGAATTCCATTCTGAAGATCAATGCAGACTCCCCGACGATCAACGTGTACCGCGACTATCCGGAAGGGGAATATACGTATTGGGGGAAGATGCCGTCCATCGCCAAACGGAAGATGAATACGATTTATCTTCCAAAGGAGAGCAAGCAGCTGTTGGTGAAGACGATCAACAAATTCTTCTCCAACCGGGAGTATTATCGAAAACACGGCATTGCCCACAATCTCAAGATTCTGTTGTACGGCCCTCCCGGCCCGCAACCGTATGACACGATCATGCCCACCCCTCTCGGGTTGCGTAGGTTCGGTGATCTAAAGGTAGGTGACTACGTGTTCAATCAGGGCGGACAACCCGTCCAGGTCCAGGAGATTTATCACAAAGGAAAGCAACCCATCTATGAGTTGGTGTTGGAAGACGGCCGTACGGTGAAGTGCTCCGGAAGTCATCTCTGGAAGGTAAAAATTAATTTGACATGCCTCAGGGCATCTGTCGAACCAACACAACTCCTGTATACACTATTGCATGTGAATCCAAAGGCCGAGATCTATCTTCCGATCAACGAAAAAATTGTAAGCTTTGGACAACGCAACCAGAAGGATCCAACGATCTCCCCGGCACTCTTTGGCTTCTATGCGTGTGCGGGTGCTGTTGCAAAATCTGGAACGATTTCGTTTCAGAACATCAAATGCTCCAGCGTTCCTGTGGTATACGAGGCATTCCAAAATCCAAATCTCATTCTCGAAATGCTACCTGCGAGTAACCCCTCACAGGGTACCTGTAATATAGAAGTTTATGGAAAGGATCGCGAGATTTTGGATCCATTGGAAGTCTTTGCATCGTATCCGGAATTTGTAGAACAGCCCTTGTTGGAACGGACGTTACCAAAGGATGTGCTGTATGCCACCTCGAACTATCGGCAAGGTGTCCAAGAAGCCATAATGGACGTAATGCGCAACGAAGAACGGCACATCGATTGGGACGACAAACGGGTTGACGTACTCCAGGACACAAACAGGGACCTGTTGAAGCAACTCGTGTGGATTACTCGTTCGTTGGGAGACAGTGCAACAAATCCCGTTCTTGCAGAAAAACAAAAGGATTCGACTACAACGATGTATGAAGTCGAGACGGTAACAACCACCCCGGTCAGGTCTGTGAGGCTATGCATCAACCCTCCGCACGATCGGTATGTCCGTATCCAAAAGATCCGAAAATTGGATCAAGAGGAAGAGGTGATGTGCATTCGCGTCGATGATCCGGAACATCTGTACTTGACCACAGATTTCATCGTGACACACAACACCGGAAAGGATTCCATCGCACGGATGATCGCATCGGAATGGAATCGGAATTTGTACTACGTGACCGGTGGAAAAAGCGGGATCACCATTCCCGACGCCATCACCGATTCGTCCGATGAAATCAACTCTCCCCTCTTCCTGATCTCCGATATCGACAAGTACCCGTTCTTGATCAACGAGCCCGATGTCAATCTCCAGACAGAAACTTCCAAGAACGACCAGATGCAATACAAACGGACGTTCGGTAACATGATCAACGCATTGGACGGCGTGATGTCTGGGGAAGATCGCATCATCGTCATGACGACAAACCACATCGAGAAATTCTCCGATACATTCTTGCGACCTGGGAGAATCGATCTGAAGATGCACGTCGACTATCTCACCCCGGATGTGTTCCGTCGGTATGTCTACGATTTCTATGAACGGATCTTACCGAAGGACATCAAGCTGCGGAGTAACACGTTGACCGTGGCTGAGTTACAACGAGACGTGGTGTTCATGGAGTTGAGTGCAGAGGAATTCATCGCCAAGTACACGAAATAACAGCAAAGGTCTGTAGGGTCAGGGAACGAATCCCTGACCCCGACAGACTGTATTGACTATCTTTCAGGAAAGGAGCATTCAACAATGACAGAACAAAACACAACCCTAGCCACTGCGTTACAGCATGTGACGACGAGTCTCACAACCCTGCTGGATTTGTTGCACGAGTTGGAGAAGTATGACTCTTTCGACAACGATGCGCAACCAACGGTCGCTCGCCACAAGATCGTGTTGCAGATTGCCGAGACAGTGGAGTTGTTTCACATGAAGTATTTTCAGGAGTTCATCGACACGTACTCACCAGAGGCCATGCAGGAATTAGACCCTGTGGAACAGAAGACCATCCAGGAGATGGTTCAGACATTCCAAACATACGTCCGTGTGATCGCGAATCGGGAAGGACGCAGTACAGCACGTGACCTCGCCATGTCCTTTTCCCAGAGTCCGGAATATCGTCTGCTGCTCAAGAAGCTTTCACCGATTTCCCAAGAGGAAGATGCCATCGATTCGCTCCGGAAGAAATTCCAGGACGACATTCACATCAACTTCGAGATCATCGTGAAGAAACTTGCAGAGAAATTCAACCAGCTCATGGAGATCGCTCATGATTCAGCGCCGGAGCGCTTTGTGTCGGAGATCCCATCCCGAATCGATGATATCGAGGAACTCATGCGGGTGCTGTTTCACCTGTCGGACTCATACTTGACACGGGATGTATTTCGCTCCTCGCTTGTTCCCTTGCGGGAACCTGTGTCCGACTTGCTCCGTGGATTCGACGCAGAAGCAAACTCGGACTCGGATGCCGACACGGTTCGAACCGCACTACGCATGACGTTTCTCCAGATGCCCGAGTTCCATTTTCTCGTCTCACCCGATGCACTCAACCTCGTCGCGCCCAGTCCACATGCGTTGAGCGAGGAACAACGCTCGGACTTCCACTCGCTCATCGTGTGTCTCTTTCGCCATCTCGACGCCATTTCGACGCTCTTCGAGGAGATTCGCACCGGAGAATCGACTTACCCGCCTTCCGAGATGGCACGGTTCTTGAACGAGACTGTGGTGCTCCTCTCCTGGCACATCACGGATTTGGACTCGTTCTCTTCCGGGATGCATTGTGCAGCTGTCCTCTCGCTTTCCTGTGCGGACATCGCTATGATTCGTCAGTCTTTGCGTCGTTTCCGGGAGAACCTCTGTGCCATCATCGATGCGCTTCAGACCGAGACACTCAAGCAGCCTGGAGTCACTTCATCGCCGTTTGCGTCTTGGGCTGAGAGGGAGAAGCTCGTCACCGCGGGCAACGTCGTCTTGCTGGCTGTGCAATTTGCCGCCATGCCGATCATGACTTTCTTCCAGCCCGTTCTGCCACTGAGCGATCCGCGCTTTGTGAGCTTCCTGGAAAAATTCCAGTCGCCTCTCATGCTCCTGGGGTCCGATTGCATCATACAGACAATCGCCATGGATCATGCGATTGGTGGCCTGGCGCAGACAATCCAGGAGTTCCTCGCTTGCCAGAAGGACGCCATTGCGAAACTCGAGAATCCCGAGCTGGAGATCTCGCAAGCAGAGGCATTCACGAGTGTCATGGACATGACCACCTCGATGCAGAGCGTCTTCTTCGTGGTCAACGCCTTGCAGGACATTCTCGCATACATCCCGGGAACCAGGAAGCTCGCTTTGTCGACCGTCGATGAAGTCTCGGGTTTCTTCGACGGCATTTGCTTCATCCAGGAGAACGTCTTCGAGAAACTCCCGACGTTCGACGTGATTGACTCGGAGAAGGACTTGTCACCTCGGGATTGGCTGGCGGAGCAACACCGTTGGATTTTGCACGTGTTCTTGAACTCGACGCCGTATCGCGAGCTGAAAGCCTATCTCAGCAAGCTTACCACGGAACTCGATTCTCAGGATTGAGCCTGTTCCATCCGCCGAGATGCACGTCTGTGTGTCTCGCACACCGCAAAGGGTCTTCGCCTGAGGGCCCTTTGTTTTTTGCCCGATTGCGCCTCCGGTGGGATTTTGAGAAATTCTTTCACGCACTTGCGGAGAGAATATATCGCCAAAATTTTGACCTTCCCACCGGGCATCGTTCGAGCATCGTTTTCCGCAATTCTACCCCTTCACCAACTTTTCGAAAAATTTGCCATTTCAATTTGAATCTTTTTTTACTTAAATATATATTATATATAATAAATATAATTAATATAATATATATAATAAATAATAA